>WLWD01004831.1_pt1 | contig 17863 bp, 14 predicted proteins | sample 6712731 | NCBI WGS metagenome assembly WLWD01 (sample SAMN12718690, study PRJNA576275) | sponge metagenome | isolation source: marine sponge | host: Mycale hentscheli | place: New Zealand: South Island, Marlborough, Capsize Point | collected 2014-11-01
CTAGTGTTTGTTCGTTCTAGTGTTTGTTCGTTCTAGTGTTTGTTCGTACTAGTGTTTGTTTGTTCTAGTGTTTGTTCTAGTGTTTGTTTGTTCTAGTGTTTGTTCGTACTAGTGTTTGTTCTAGTGTTTGTTTGTTCTAGTGTTTGTTCGTTCTAGTGTTTGTTTACTATTGTTGTTCGTTCTAGTGTTTGTTCTAGTGTTTGTTTGTTCTAGTGTTTGTTCGTTCTAGTGTTTGTTCGTACTAGTGTTTGTTTGTTCTAGTGTTTGTTCGTACTAGTGTTTGTTCGTTCTAGTGTTTGTTTGTTCTAGTGTTTGTTCGTACTAGTGTTTGTTCGTACTAGTGTTTGTTCTAGTGTTTGTTTGTTCTAGTGTTTGTTTGTTCTAGTGTTTGTTTGTTCTAGTGTTTGTTCGTACTAGTGTTTGTTTGTTTTAGTGTTTGTTCGTTCTAGTGTTTGTTCGTACTAGTGTTTGTTCGTACTAGTGTTTGTTCTAGTGTTTGTTTGTTCTAGTGTTTGTTCGTTCTAGTGTTTGTTCGTACTAGTGTTTGTTCGTTCTAGTGTTTGTTCTAGTGTTTGTTCGTTCTAGTGTTTGTTTGTTCTAGTGTTTGTTCGTTCTAGTGTTTGTTTGTTCTAGTGTTTGTTTGTTCTAGTGTTTGTTCGTTCTAGTGTTTGTTTGTTCTAGTGTTTGTTCGTACTAGTGTTTGCTCGTACTAGTGTTTGTTCTAGTGTTTGTTCGTTCTAGTGTTTGTTCGTTCTAGTGTTTGTTCGTACTAGTGTTTGTTCTGCATTATTACTTTTTTTTCTCCGTTTCTTCTCTTTCGTGTTTTTCTAGGCAATGAATGCCCGGGATCAGCCTGTTATTAGGGTTCTTGCTGCTATACAAGGATATTCTAGCTTGAATCTTGATACTGTTGGCATAGTAGCTACAGGTAAGTTGCAATTGTATGTATCATGACATAATTATGATTAGTTAATAAGAACTTTAATAAAAAATTTGTTGGCTCTACTTTTTCGGCTTCTTTAGGGTGAGGATGGGGAGAAGGAGATGTGGATGGTGAAAGTGTGGAGTCATGGTTGTGAGGTGTCTGAGTATGAGGTGGAGGACAGACAATGTCTTTACATGCATCAGGGACAAAGTCCCGGATTTTATCATGCAGGTACTTCTGCCTCTCCTGTGGCAGTCCTGGTGTCTCAATCACTTCGGGTAGCTGTTGTTCGGGACGGGGCTTCCAGTCTTGGTGGTCTTCGTGAGGAGGGTGAGCGTCTTCTCCTCAGCATCACATCGCATCTTCACAACCACTTTGCCTGGTGTACCTGAGGAGAAAATCAGGTGGTGGAATGACGTAATGCCATCAAAGGCTCCCCTCTTGAAGTATGGCTGGAAGTTTTCTGGGGTTGAGGGGTCTGGATCTGGTGTTGAGGGGTCTGAAGCCTCGACGTCAGAGTCTGAGGGATCCAGGGGGTCCCCCTAGGCTGTTGCATGAAGATACCTTCTTCTGAGTAGCCAATAAAGTGGCCATCAAATTCTTCATCACCTAAAAAAGTAAAAGAGTTATGACTTATGAGTAATTTTGTTGATTGGGTACTAACAGTCTGGGGGTTGGTCTTCACTTCCTGGAGCCATGAATTCGCTAATGAGCTCCTCTAAGGCTTCACTATCATGTCCAGGCCATCGCGGTGGCGGAGATTCAAAGCTCTGGCTAGGCTATCTAAACTGCACATTCCTGAGCTGTATTTTCCCGCCATCCGGATACTCGTTCTGCAGTAAGTTGATACGGTGACTTCTCGGGCTTATCCCTTCAGTTCCAGAGCACGCCTGTCCTTCAAACTTGGTCAGTATCTATAAAAATAGGTTATCATTCCATTTATGCATTAAAAATATTTGGTAAAAAATTGACAGAAACCATAAAATTGTTAATTGTCCAATTTGGTTGGTGCTTGCCGCGTTGTGCCCGATTTTCCTGTAGACGGTCACATATGTAGGTAGGTATTGAGTGTGTCAAGTAATTAGGTGGACTTCTATATATTCATTTGATGATTGTGAAGTTCAATTAATTACAACTCTTGAGTGTAAGTGTGTGTGCATGTGTTTGGTGTGTGCTTGTGTGTGTGCGGATATGTGTGACTGTGATGTGTATGGTTATGTGTGCGTGCACATGTGTTTGTGTGGTGGATTTAATTGGTGGGGAGTGTTCAAGTCAATGGTGTGTATTATTAAGAACACTGAGATTCGTTTTCACTGCTGGAATGACATTTTAATGACTAGTGTAGAAGTAGTGGGCTAATTATCAGAACACTAATAGTACCACACATGCATGAAGAATGGCTTGACCACACCCCTTCATAGTGGTTTATAGTAAGTTTTGTATTGTGTTCAGTAGTCTGAACATTTCAGCTATCCCAACCTCTTGGTCCCACCATGTTTGGATGACTGAAGTCCTACTGTATTATATATAGTGCACAGACCCCACCACAGTTCATTGAGGAGATACGTACTACTACTATTACTATGATTTGCAAGTTCTGTCTTTTTTTTTTGTCAACCTTCCTCTCCAACTATAAACAGCAATATATCAACAAACCAATAGTATAACAAACTCTTTCATGTGTCTATAGTAGAGATGACGTGAGGTCCATTGGAGAGGAGACATTTGAAGTGGACTGAGTAAATGAAGAGAGGGAGACACTTCACTGGCTGTGAGTGGGTGGAGTGTGTGGGAAGGCATAGTTGGGCGTGGCAGTAGAGATGGAATGATGTATGTAGCTGGCAGTGAATAGAAGGAATAGTTATTTAGACGGAGGACGGGCCAGCTGAACGAGGAAAGGGGTTGCAGGATGGACAATGAGGAATGGGTGGTGTGTGTGTGTGTGATAAAGTGCTAGGTCTTGGTTAGTTGCAGCCTCCAGCAATGTGCTGGTGTGCTCTGTTGTGTTCATGTTGGTGTAATTGGTGAGCGAGCAGAGCTAGCGGGACATTCTCAGGGGTAGCACAATTGAAAATCGAGGATGTTTGTTTGTTTATATATATATGTTTGGACGTACGTATGTCATTTGTACTTTGACCAGTGACCAGTGACCACACTTACACACACCTGTACTGAAGAACCTTAGGCAACACTACTGTAAGACGGCATGTCAAAGCCCACCATTATTACACCTACACACACACACATACGTATAACCAAGCTAATATCGAACTCGTAACAAAAAGGTATATAGACAATGAGCTAAGCTTATTGCTGCCCTGTAGTAATAATAGTGATTCTTAGATTGTATTGTTCAATCAAATATGTGTGTGTTTGATTTAATAGTTGGTATTATGACAATTTAACTTATGTAATCAGAAAACATAGTTAACTTATTACACACACAAAACCAGTGGTAATAATATATCATCACAAAAAACCAAATATATCATCACACAAAACCAGTGGTCACAATTATACGTAAAACAGCTGGCTTACTTATCACCATTACAGGACTATAAGTCTTCAATACTAAATAGTAAGGAGATACGTATAAAAAGTAAGCTAACAACAAATACATCAACACAAAAATAAATTATTCCGTAAACTGTTATAGATGGTCATATTAATTATAGATATTTATGTACAGTATAACTAGCTAAAGTTATCCGAATGCAGTCGAATATCCAAATCTAATAGCAGCATGTGCAGACATGAAAAATTGCTAGACCACGCCCCTTCATAGTGCTTTTGTAATACATGTTCTATTGATAAATTATCTGAACACCTCTCAGTCCCAACATGTTCGGATGACTGAAGTCCTACATTGTCAGCTTCTTTTCCGACCAACCCCTGTTAGTTCCATGCTCTAACTCACTGGGGTCATCAAGTACTGTGATATTCAAACTGTTCAGAGCAAGCATAATTCGATTGCTACAGAGTAAGGTAAAGGTCCCTCAATAGACAGCACCAATGGCACGTCGTCCTCCAGCACCGTGTCGGGTGGAGCAGGCAGGCTGATGTGTCTCACAGAACTGGTGTTGTCAAAGGCAACCGTTGTGTCGGACACATTCAAAGCAGATGCCATATCTACAAGAATGTCATTTCCCAATCAATACATTGTTAACATACACAAAATGTACACTTTGAAATAGTTTGTCAAAGTTGTACGGGAAAATACGATAAATAATAATGCAGGATAATTTTTAGTGTCAGACTAACATACACTTGGTAAGAGATTTAAATTTGACCGAAAATCGTTGAAAGAAAAGAATGAAAACACACAAAAAAAAGATAAAAGATAGACTTTCATTCCTACTGGACTTGGTACTGTTTGATTATGCATGCTTCACTGAAGCTTCACCATCACTTTCTACAGCTCTAACCCTAACGAAAACGGCTGCACAGGTAGCTAACTATCTGTCCTTACTTTGTTCTTCCCTAAAACGCCCAGAAGATCAATAGCCTCGAAGGTGTCTTTTGATTACTGTATATCACGCATAGCTTTAATTATTGTATTTTTATGATTTTTTAAAGTGATCGATATTCGTGGCCCGTGGCTGCATTAAGTGAAACTCCCCCGTACTACTCTGATCCAGCATGACTGCAAGGTCACTAGAGTTCAGACTTCCCCTCACTGTCTCTTGAGTCTGTAGACAAGGATCTCTCATGAAGAAGAAGGTCACAGGCGAGATCAGACTGTCTCCAGGAGGATAAATTTAACTTAAAGGTAGCAAGGCAAGCAGTGTACCTGGACGTGAATTAGCTGTAAATAGAAGAGGGAGGTTATGGTCATAGTTGAGGGTTTAATAGTTTGAGATAGAGGTGTAGTGGTAATAAAATACATCTAAAACAGAACTTGCAGTGCCTGAGATTATTCATGTTTCTGTTATTGTTATTATAGTGTACTTTACTCCAGTTACAGTATGACCTTATTTGGTCATATCACTAATAGGTTTGTGGTAATAACATGCCTCCAAGGATGAAGCAGCTGCCCTAAGACCAAAGGCTGGTTAGGTCTATAGTCTGTCCAAATTGAGTTGGCCAGAAAAAAAAACTTTAATAACTTGTGAACCATAGCAGCTAATCATCAAGAGTTTGCACCATTAGAAAACTGTATTCTTGTCAAACAACAAATCCAGATATAGCTTCACAAAGAAGTTGGATAGCTTAATTATTCACAATTCTGTTCATCTGCTATCTGCAAAATATTTTAATATTACTGTTAAATTATAGGAGGAGTGTGTGTGATGATATTTCATTCAGTGTGTAGGAAGAGAGTGTATATATGTATATGTGTGATGGTATTTCAGTGTGTATGAGGAGAGTACATGTGTGTGATGATATTTCAGTGTGTAGGAGGAGAGTGTGTATGTCATAATTCTAATTGTTTTTTCAATTAGACATCAAGATTAATAATGAACATATAACAGGTAAGAAAGCTTGCCAATCACCATAAAAAACACACACACACACTGACTAATGCTGATTGTCTATGTTTATCATTATGAAGTTATGGGTATATCCTAAAATGATTTAGTGCTACACTGTTATATAAGTTATTATAGTCCACTGTCACCCATGACTTCATAGTGATTATAGCATACTGATGATTCCTAATAAGGATGAAACAATCACAGCATAGTTGTTATTTCAGTGGATATTTAAGTAGGGTCAGAATTAGGGGGAATGAATAAGTAGGTTAGAAGTGCTTGTTGTATAACAAGTACATATTTACTCTCATTCTAGATGTGAGAGGACAATGGGACACATTTTAGTGGTATGTGGTAGAGGTGTAAATATCTTGTCAGGGTCAGCTATAACCATAGTTACCCAGAAATGTCATTACTATTGCATCTTTTAATTAAAATTATGCCCATATTGTTTTCCTTGAACATTTATTATTTTTGTATTATTTCATTCTTTGTTATAGAAAAGACAAAAATAGAGAGTTGTATGTGTGTGTGTGTGTGCTTTATTGTGTTAGGAATAATTTTTTCAGCTAATTATAGTAAGGTCAGTCTAGAGGTCATTCTGCATGAGAGGTCATGTGAAGCTCACAAATTGCAGCTGTTTGAGATTGCCACCCAAATTACAACTATGTGAATAGAGTGGGTGAGTTTGTTTCAATATAAGAAATAGTAATAATTTTAGTTTAGGAAAGAGAATATTTGTGTATGTACATATTGTATACACACACCACATGTGTATGTATATATGTGTGTGATTTGTCTATATGTGTGTGGGTGTGCAGTGTGTGTTGTGATAGTGGTGTGAATATGTGGTTGTGTGGAAGATAAATTAGTTGTGGTGCAGCAAGAAAGTAGAGACCAAGTTATTCACTCATTCACTATGTGACTATTCCTGTCTGTTTGTCTGTCTGTCTGTCGGCCTGTCATGCTCCGATTTTGGAGATTACTGACAATTAACAGTTGATTTAGGTATGAACTTACTCAGGACGAAGATTTAAGAATTTTTATAGGGCTATTTTTTTAAATTTTGGGCTAATTGTTGAGAAAATACGAAGCTTTCACTTTCAGCTCCGCGTAGGTACCAATTTTTATGGGTAGCACCCCCTAGCATCACGTCATAATCACGTGAGCAAATAATTTCTTGCAGTCAGCGATGTAGTTCACTTTGTACTCAGGGAAGTTAACTGAGTTGAAAGAGTAGAAGTTTTGCGTTGAAAATGTTTATGGTGAGTATTTTTGGCTAGTTTAGCTTCTCTTGTGAAGACAGCATTTCCATGTACCATTTTCATTGGACGAGCTATTTTGATGCCTCATTAAACAGATTGCTTGTTCTTTTAGAAGGAGAGTATATTGTAATAGCTAGGTAGTGTTTATAGTGGTGAGGGTTTGCACCTTTGGTGCTTCATTTTAAACTATTTTCTACTTATGATTAGTTCATGAGCATAAAAGTAATTTTTTCTCTTCTAATTGTGTTGTTGAGGTTTATAGGAGAGAGTGTTTTTGTTTGTGTGTATGTGTAGGTGTGATCTTTTATGTGGAATTATCTTAATTATAGTAGTGAGGTCAGCCTGCTCAAGAGGTCATCTTGATGAGAGGTCATTCATCCTGCCAGTCAATTGCAGCTGTTAAATACCTCAGAATGTGTGTATACTTAATTCTTGTAGCTAGGTGCTCCTAAAGCAGCTGTTAGCTGTAGAAGATAAATGAATTAGCACAAAATGAGAGACTGTGGGTTGTTATGAAAGCCATATGTGTGTACTAGTTAAAAATTTGATGTTGTTGTTGTTGTTGTTGTTGTTGTTGTTGTGTGTGTGCATATATGTATGAACTCAAGGAATGTTGAAGTTAGCAAAAGATTAATCAATACTTACTGTCATAAATTATTTCTTTAGAGTTTTTCTTTTAATTTGATTTTAATATTGCTTGAAGCAGTGTTTTGAAGACAATTATGAGGTTGTTTAGTAGTTTATCTACCAATCTCAGCTCACTTTGATGTTGTAGGTTGTGTGGAAGAGTGGCAGGTGGTGACTCACTCACCACACTGTGCTACTGGAGCACATCCTAAGTAATATTTGAGTAAGGAGTATGTGTGTGCATATGTATATATGTGTGGGAGCATATGTTTGGGAAGAATGATGTACAAAGTGTGTTTGTGTGTGTATGTTGCTTGTTTTATCGTAGCTGCTGTATTTATTTCTCATCTATTGAAGATGTTAAAAAGAGAAATGGAAGATAGAGGATATTATGGGCAAGCTTACTGGAAGTCAGTGAGATGAATTCTATGGGTCTTGCCACTTTCTTTCCCTTTTCCTCTCTTCACCTCCCTCTTCCCTCACCTCTATCTTACCTTCCTTATCAATTGCATACATCAGATAAGAATGACTCCATGCTAGCCCTCACTCAACTAACCTATGTGTGTATGTGTATGTGTACATATGTCCAGTGATTTCTGCCTCCAGTTAATGCACTATATGTAGTTGATTGTCTGCTATTTCTATAGGCTGAGTAGGGGCACATGGGGTACTACAATATAGTGCTAACAATTATTGGACTGACCAGCCATTAATGGAGTATTGTAAGCATTTCAGTCACTGCCCAAGAGTTTTCCAGTGTTAGTATTATTATGTGGAGATTCCCTTTACCCAATGCTGCTGTGAACTTGTTCTAATTACAGGAAGACAACTATAATCTGCAAGCATAATATAGACTTAGGAGAATAGTTTCTTGATCAACATTTACATGGTATATAATATAAAAAAAAAGAAATAAAAATAAAAGAAGCCAAGACGATCTTAGTCAGTTGGGCAATAACGAAGTGAGATGATGTTTGTTATTAACAAAAAAAATATTATTTTTTTTATTCTTGACTTGGGGTAGAATTATGGTCGTTTCCATAGTAACTAAATCTGATGGAACAGTATGTGATTGTAATAACAAGACTGTATGAATGTTATTCAGAAGAATTCTGGCCTCGCCTGTGTCATCCAGTCCAAATGTTGGCCTCATCACTGAGTGGACTAAGTCTGGATACAGAAATACTCAAGTTATTGCTAGTTAATGGGCAACCATTGGCTACCAAGTTCAAACCACTTCAAATCATACACTAGCTACCTTTGTATGCTATTATAATTATATGGCCAATAATTTATATTTTAATGAAAAATTTAGTTACAAAAAATAAAAACTTGACAATGTGCAAATTCAATGTCCAATAATATGGGATACAAACAGTGAAAAATACAATACAATGAGTGTCTTCAAATCTATGTCCATGTAGTGTTGACAGACTTTAATCCACAATTCTATTACAAAAACAATACAATAATACAAATACTACAACAATAATAATATACTTACTGGAGCTGTTGCTGTATTTTATCTGCCACTCGTCTACAATAGTCCACTTGAGACAATACTGCAACAAACTCCTTGAGGGCAGTAGGTCTAGATGGTAAGACTGTACGAATATTATTCAGAAGATTCCTTGTCTTTTCAACATTAATCCAAGTTTCACGCTGAAGAAGCTGTTCATACGTGTCAGGAAATACGAGTCCTTTACTGTAGCAGCGATCAGCTACTGTCATAACACAAGGCGTCACTGAGTGCACCAAGTCAGGATACACACTCAGAAATATACTCAAGTTGTTGCCACCTAATAATAAAACATTTTCAATAATACTAGCTAAATACAAATAACAACTTGACTTACTTTCAGAGATTTCGACTGCAGGATCTTTCTTTTCGTATTTCTAAAACCAAATAAATGAGAGTTAGTTAATACGTTAAAATACATAGTCTATTTCTACATACCTGTCCATACCAAATGAGGTGTCTATTGGTGAGTACAACTGCTTGTGGGTTGTTTGGATTGAAGAGACATTTCATGACTTTGGGGACAGAGTGCGCTCCATCAACGACCCCGAGATGATTCCCTCCTTCATGTGAACGACAGTCAAAGGCAAACTGGTAGTCCATGGAGCTGTTGTAGTTCATTCTGGAACTAGCCTTCTTTAGAGTGTCCTCTATTTCTTGTTTTAAAGCTGTACATTCGTGGTGAATGGAGTCTTGGAATGTAGGATCACACGAAACTACGACTTCAAAATATTTACATCGAGATATAAATGTTACACTATTTAAATTGGATCCATACAAAAAGGGCACCATGTTTTTCTTGACACCTTCTCTAATGAAAGTAAAGGACTTGTTAGATATGAGACAAGCCATGGAAGCAGGAAAGAGTCCCATAGGAGTAAACCCACTTCTGAAGTACATCAAGAGAGGCTCCACCAAACATGACCTACATGATTCTTTGTGGAATTGGTCCAGTTCCTTTGCACTAGTGTTTTCTAACACGCAAGGCATGATGTATTCTTTCCCTTCTTCTAACACTGAGTTAGTATCAGAAGATTTGACTGACACAATCTCAGCTATCAAGTGAAGATATGCAAGCAAAGCTACCAGTTGCTCTGGTGGAACCAGATCTCCAGAAATGTCAGCCGTAGCTGTCTTCAAATCTGTCATAGAGAATAGACCAGTCTTCCTGAATCTCTCGGATGTGGCCTGACCTACGCTATCAAAGCACATGGCTTTAAGAATGACACCAGTGATACTGTCATACACTACCTGGATGTCTATGATGACCAGGTCCTCTAAACCAGGCACACTGGGGAAGTACATCAGAACACCAGCATGGTGGTGAAGAAACCACAGAGCTGCTCTGGTCTCGTAGGGTGTCATATTGAAGGCATGGGACAAGGCCAAGCAGGTCTCCAGGCTGGCTGTCCTCACTTCTCTCATGCGAAGACACAAGCTGAACAGAAGCCACACAGCTGGAATTTTCAGCTTTTTAAAGTGTTTCTCCATGGCATTCTCCAGTAGCTGATGCAAGTGATGGATTTCTTCTACTCCGCCTCCCATGTTGTCTAAAGAAACAACAAGCTTGTTTTTTGAGCAGAACTGAACTATGCCTTTTTTGTAGGAGTCAGTGTCTCGAATCACTTTTTGAAGCTGCGAATCGACTGTAGCGATGACTTCCTCAGAAACCTTGTCTTTGTGAGTGCCCACTATATACACTACTGACTTGGAGGACTCCAGTATCTCACCAATGGCTGAGTTGTCTGTTCCAGGTAGAGGTTGAAGGTGGGTGGAGGAACTGAAACAAGATATACTGGCCAGAGTGCGCAAAAGCATCTCTTGCAGAGTGAACTCTGATTTCTCTGGTGCAGTTGTCTCTCCTGAAGCTCTCTGATAAAAGACACGATACTCCTCATCTAGCTGGAAATTGTAGCTAAAGAACAGCAAGTAGAGGCCAGGTCCTATGGTGAGTGCTGGTAGCATGTCCATCAACTCGGGCTGACCTCCAGTGTCCTCCATTCTTAAAAAAGCTTTAAAAGAGTGCTTCACTTTTTCTGCAAAGTGTGGTTGTTTGGACACTGTCTCAAATATGGCAGCTATTTCAGAATAATTTGGTGATCTGGTTCTATGTTTGGTCAATAATTTTAGTTTTGCCAGCATTTTATGAATTAAGTTAGGCTGTGGCTTTTGAACAGGGCGTGATTGCTTGGTGTTTCTAATGTGATGTTTTTTAACCTGATGAGACTGCCCTGTATTGCTAGCCTGACTGACCTCTGCCCTGGTGTCACTACCTCCATGGGAATCAGCAGTAGCCTGAGAAGTGGGTTCAGCTTCAGAAGTGGATTCAGTCAACAAACTATCTTTGAGAGTGTGAAAGAGTAGAGATGCTTCCTCAATGAGATTCTTTACAATGGTCCAGTTTGTGTTTTTTTCTGCTGAAGCTGGATCAGACTTGCCTTGGACTAACATATTGGAGCAACACTGTACTGCGCCTGTGCTGCCATGAATCTGCTCCTCTTCTTTAGCTGACAGAAGATCTATGATCTCTTTCTTTATTCTCCTGAGAGTTGTACTCTTGCCTTGTCTTGGAGGACCAAGGGACATAAACTTCAAAGACAGAAGCTCCAGCACTTCCTTGGAAACAATGAAGTGTTTATATGCATCTTCATACTTGAAAGCTATTGAACATAAAATAAATTAAGCATTACAGCTAAAGTGTTGCAAATAAAGCAATAATTACAGTTATTGCAGCCTCATTGGTTATACTGTACAAGTAACCCACACACTACACCAGTATATAGAAGGCTCCTGCAATACAGAGTGTGGGCAGCTGGTTTTATAGCCTGGAGCTAAGCTGGTAGAAGCAGCTGCCAGTAGAAGCAGCTGCACTCTAGCACTTGCAATTTTGGCAAAGACAATCAATTACTTTACTTATTATAATATCATAATTAATATAATAAATATTTAGTTTTAACATAATAGAGACAATATTAAATAACAATATTCTAGTTATTATTATAGTACAAGTTTTTAATACCTAACTTTGGTTTCCCATATAATCTATCAATGGGACATTCCAAAGAGAAGCCAATTTCACTGAAGGCAAGATAGCTTTCTAGAGATGCTGCTATTTACTTACACTAACCTGACAGAGTTCCTTTGTGTACTCCATCCTTAGTAGCAACCAGCAACTGTCCAGTAGACAAGACTGCAGTAGCTATCCATCCACTATTATACTTCTGTTCTGGTCTATTTCCCTCACTAGTAGTCTCAATCCACTCCTCTGTCTTGTTGGAGTAACTTCTAATGGTAGAATATCTATCGATGCCGATTAGATTCGATACATAGGAGACGATAGCTAAGATGTCAGTAAGTGTGGTTACTGTCCTCCATATTGTTTGTCTTCTTGTCCTGCCATTACTAGCAGATGCTATGATAGACTCTAGACTGCATATAAATAGAATCTTCTCCTTGAAAACTCCTCCTGTGAAGTAGAAGTTGCCTTCATGGAATGTTGATCGCATGAAACTGCATGAAGAAGGAAGTGAGTCTGCAGTCGTCCAATGGTCGTTGAGTAGAACTTCCACTACGTCCAAGTCCTTGTGATATGAGTCATACCCACCAGCCACGACCAGGACCTCTGGTGATCCCCCACTAACTGATGATGGCAAGTAGCGAGGAGTAGGCATGGCACATAGCGATGGCTTCCAGTCTAGACCAGTAGTACTAGTCAACAGAGAGTTAGTGGGTTCATCAGTGGAGGGATAATATCCACCAACCAATACAAACTTAGACTGGTAGGTAGTTAGGGACGAGTATTGATATGGTGCATGAGTAGTAGTCCATGAGTGAAGGTCAGTAGAGATGTGAAGTGTGTGATAATCAGCATCCATAAGTATGACTTTATTCTTTAGTACTGCACATTGTACAGGCTGGACATCCTCACTCCATGTATGGCAGTGCTCCCAGTGAAGTGAGACTGGAGGATGGAGATCTCTCTAAATACAAATAAACAAATATAATTAAATTGATATACAAACAAACAAACAAACAGCACTAAGTGCTATCTTTAACATGCAAACACACAAACAAACTTATATAAGACTACAAATATAATATATTTAAAACAAACACACAAACAAATGTATTCCTATATCAGCAGTGAATACACTTTCTAAACATTATGCACAACTATAAATAAATAAATAAAAATACATATAAAAGCTAATAAACAATACTATAATTAAAACTATGTAAACAAACACACAAACATACAATTTTACTCATTATAAATTTACAGAAATGTAAACACATTATAACAACAGCAACTCTTGACATGCTAACACACAAACATACAATTTCTAACACAATGATTAAATACAATAAAATAATATTTTAATAAATGAAATAGTAAAAAAGCTGAGAAATGGACAAATAAACAAACACACAAACATACAACTATTACAGTGCATAAATATAATGCACACAAACACACAATAATGACATGATAGTCCAAACACACAAACACATAATAAGAGAATGAGCTGTTTCTTCCTGCGCTAAAATAATGTACAGTAGGCACTAGAAAAAATACGTTCTCAATTCTGTTCTGTGTAACGATTTTTTTTTTGCACAGAAAGGAACTATAGTAGAAAAAACAAAAACAAAACAAAACGATATGGTAGTTGATAAAATATAGTTTTTCGGTTCGACTATGTTAATGTTTTAATATTCACTGTTTACCAAATGCATCACTTCTAGGAATGTAAAAAATGATGCTATTTTAAATGTTGGGGCCATCATTGGCTTAGATATTCTCACTACTAGAGACCCAACTGTAGCTGGTAGAAAGACTGAGAAGTAGGGACCTGTCAGAGCAGCAAGTTCAGCGAAAATCCAGTCAGTCTGCTTAATCGAAGCAAGTCAGTTTTTTTCATTGTGCAAGCTGTTTAGCATGACCCCTATAGCATTTAGAGGGTAGTACAAGGCCTTAGCTTGCTGATATAGCTGTGGAAGAGTTTCTAGCTTTTAGCAGTAAATCAACAGAAACGAAAACGTGACTGTTAAAATCTTTCATGTAATGGTACCAACTGTTAGTCATAACGCAATGAAAAAAATTGTAAAAAAAAAAGCTTTTTTTTCCCGAAAGACTCCTGCTATTATTTATAAAAATGCTAACACATGAACATTACATTAAAAATGACCAAAACATAATCTTCCTATAAAAGTGCACAAACATACAAATATATCCCAAATACAAAATTCAATACACATTGTAAGAAACTATAAAACAATAACAAGCACAACAACAATAACAACAACAAAATAATCAGAAAAATAACATTACAACAAATATACGTTGTGCTTATGTGTTATAAACACACAACTTACTATATTTCTGGAACAAACTAGACTTCAAATAGAACAAACTAGACTTCAAATAGAACAAACTAGACTTCAAATGACTAGAGTAAAACAGTTACAAACTATAGCAAAAAATAGAGGGATAGTCTTGTCTAACTATCCTCAAAAACACACTAGCAACTAAAAAAAGAGAGGGAAAGTCATGTCTGAGCATGCTCATAAAAGAACCTGGTGTTTTTTTCAAGAGCATGCTCAGGAACATAACTTTTACCCTCTCTTTTTTCCAGTTGCCAGTGCATTTGTTGTGAGCATGCTCAGACATTAGTTTCCCTCTCTTTTCCAGTTGTTAGTATTTTTATGACCATGCTTCAGACATAAATTTCCCTCTGTTTTTCCAGTTGCTGATGCTTTTATCAATGCTCAGACTTTAATTTCTCTCTTTCTTTTATTTGAGTTGTTGGAAAAATTATGCTTGAAATTATGCTAAGCACTTGGCATGTGTGTAGGTAGCAGTGTTTTCCCTTCTTTCAACCCATTTGTTAAAGTTAGCTGTACAAACAGTGGGCTAGTGAAAAAGACTAGATCTAATAAACAAACACTTGATCTAGTAATCATCTAGGGGTTAGCTATGTGCTTACCTCATCCTCAGTAGGAACTTGCTGCTGGCTTTCCGCCATAACTGGCTTACAGACTAGATTCTACTGTTTTCCAAAATTGGGCGTTCCAACATTCTCTGTTTATCTCTGACCCACCACACCCAAAATGCTGACTATAAAGTAGATTCATAAGATATTGCGTTATTGGAAGAATCACGCGAAATAGAATTAATAACGACCTTCTTGTGCAGAAAAGGCTGACCTTCACCTTTGACCTCAATCACTCGCGCTACAGGGATCAGCCACGCTGACCAGCTCTCACTGCTGAAGTAATGGTGTGGTAAGTGTTCTCCAGTGTGTGTTGGTAGTAGAGAAATATTAGTTCCAATGGGTCTATATGGCTAGATGATAATGCCATCACTAATACTGGAGTGCTATTTCTGACACTAGGCTAGCTCGGTGCAATAACCTGACAAAAGTGTGTATGTTTGTGTGTTAAATATACATGTACAGTGGAACATCAATTATCTGGACATCAATTATTCCAATCATCCATTAACCGGAACAGAATAAAGACTGCACGCACATTCAAAATTAGGGGGCGTTGCCCATAAAAGCTGGTACCTATGCGAAGTTGAAAGCTTCGCGAAAAAAAGTAGCACAATGAAAGGTCTTAAATCTTCGTCCTGAGTAAGCTCTTACCTAGCTTAGTACAGTAGCTTTAGATCCTCCTTTTTCAGCCGCTTGCAGCGTCAAATCATAATCACGTGAGAAAATAATTTCTTGTAGCCAGCGGTGTTGTTTGCTTTATGCTCAGGGAAGTTAACGGAGTTGAAAGAAGTGAAGATGTATATCGGTGAGTATTTCTGGCTAGTTTAGCTTCTTCTCTTATGAAGACAGCATTTCCATGTACCATTTTCATTGGACGAGCTATTTTGATGCCTCATTAAAATAGCTAACAGATTGCTTGTTCTTTTGGAAGGAGATTATATTGTAATAGCTAGGTGGTGAGTTCGCACCTTTGGTGCTTCATTGATTCAGCTTTGTATATTGTGACATGTGTGTGCGTGTGAGTAGAAAAAAGAGTGTGTTTGTGTGTGCGCGTGAGTAGAAAAAAGAGTGTTTGTGTGTGCGTGTGAGTAGAAAAAAGAGTGTTTGTGTGTGTGTGTGAGTAGAAAAAAGAGTGTGTTTGTGTGTGCGTGTGAGTAGAAAAAAGAGTGTGTTTGTGTGTATGTGTGAGTAGAAAAAAGAGTGTGTTTTTGTGTGTGTGTGAGTAGAAAGGAGTGTGATAGATGAGTGTGGCACGTATTCCAGATGAGTGTGACTAGTTATTATGAACTAGCAAGTACCCCGCCATGTAGTAGCTTCTGACGTATTGCAAAATGCAGTAGCAATAGTTATTTATATTCATGTTATCATTCTCTGCAGGTATTAATTTCATTTTTATTCATTGTTTATACATGTTGTTGTTGCCACCTTCTCTTCCCCCAGGCTAGTCGGTGGTGTCAGAACACGATGGTTTTACTGGACAAGAAATACCAGCAGTGTGCCGCTATCCATACGTCTGGGAAGGTGTTGGCTCTGGTGAGCGAGCTCACGGACTACATGGCCACACACGAGGACTAGCAGGAAGCCAGGATGGAGCAGGTGAGAGGGGAGGAGCTGAGCTCTCCTTGAAGTTTGTATGAAGGTTCTATTTACCTAACTTGAAGTTTGTATTGAAAGGATTAATATCAGAGACTTTCTTTGCATGCACACAGTTTAGTATGTGTAAAGTTTGTATGTGTGTGATGAGTGTAGGTATGAGGTATACGCTGTAGTTGAGAGTGTAGAATAGAGAGAGTGTGGGTGGATGGGTGTAAAAGATGATTTTTCAGAGTGTGCATATGTGTGTATGTATGGACACACTGTATAAATGTGTTATGTTACACCGAGTGTTGTTTAGTAACGCCGTCAGTTGCCCTCTATTGGATAAGAGAAAAGTTTCATGAGATGTACCATCAAATTATAGAAATTTTAAAATTCTAAATTTCACTGTGGTTAAATTATTTATTTTATTTGTGTGTGCATGTGAGATGGTTGGCCTGTGTGTGTGTGTGTGTGTTTGCATGTGTATGTGTGTGTGTTTGTATATGTGTGTGTGCAGAGATTACCTATCCCACCATAATGCCACCTAATATGGCTACCAGCAAAGGGGTAGGACCAGCAGAGAGGAGGGCGGAGCCACTAGGTGCAGATTGCAATAATGAGGAGGAGGAGCTACTCTGTAAACTCTTGCAACAAAACAAGTAAAACCAACAGAAAGAATAGAGAGACAGTGTGCAGTACTATGGTGTGTGTATGTGTGGGTGGATGGTTGTACTGTATGTATGTATGTATATGTTTCTTTAAATATATGTTTGTGTGTGCACGATACATTCACAGCAGTGTCCACGATAGAAATAAGAATATATATATTAAGATATATTTGTTTTTGTTGACTAGTTTTATTTTGATTATATGTCGGTAAGGTGTAGTTCATTGTAAAAGTATTTGTTTTAATTTTTAATATGAACTGGTTATATTTAATAGAGATGAGTTCTTCCAGCAACTTATGACTTATACAGCATCCTTCACATGTGGCCAATATTCCAGCAACACTGAAGAGTCTCTCCACAGGAGCTGAAGATACTGGAATGCGAAGGTAATTAGTGAATGGGATGACAGGGGCACAGAGTGTAGTTGTATGTATGTGTGTGAATATGCGACCACTCAATATGAAGACAGTGTGTGTGTTTGCATGAGTAGTGAGTGTTGTCCAGTCACAGCGTCAGTTGTCCCATGGGACTATAGAAATGTCTCCTGGGATGTCTTATTAAAATATTGAAATGTATAAAGTTGTAATTTTCACTGCAGGTAACTCCTTCTTGTGGTTGAATAGTCATGCTAGTATATTGTGTCTGTAGTCATGTGACTGGTACACCCAATATGGAGGGCTTCATCTCCATGCCCTATTGATACTAGACTTCACCCAAATGCCAAGAAATGCCGAGACTGAGTGTGCTATGAATATCATTATAGGGTCTGCTACACATACATGTAGTGGTTTTAACTGATGGTTTTTTTATGCCCAC
>WLWD01005161.1_pt1 | contig 17858 bp, 14 predicted proteins | sample 6712731 | NCBI WGS metagenome assembly WLWD01 (sample SAMN12718690, study PRJNA576275) | sponge metagenome | isolation source: marine sponge | host: Mycale hentscheli | place: New Zealand: South Island, Marlborough, Capsize Point | collected 2014-11-01
TAACTTCATCTACAAGTTAATAGTGCACTCTGAAAGTGCAATATGCAGTAATTACATTTGTTAATGTTCGAATAATCACTATTAGCTACTATGTATTTCATAATTTGAATACATATATCTTCGTTTCATATATTTATGTTTTATCATCAGATTATACTTTGTTGACACCTGAATATCTAACTACGAATGAAGGAAGCAGGGCCTGCTTCAAGTGCCTTGCAGAGAGTGTCATACAGTGGACATTTAATTATAAGGCGATAACAAAATATATCCACAAGTTTGATTTTAGTAATCGTGAAACTGTCTTACAAATTGATCAAACAAAAAATACGAATGGAGGAATTTATGAATGTATAGGTCAAAGTACAGAGCATGGAATTTTTCGCGCTGTGAGTAGACTTGAAGTTATAGGTTAGTAGTTGTAATTATACATTTGTTTATCTAAGGTACTTTTAGTACTATAATATATTATATATAATTATTATATATATTACATGTATAATATTTTATTGCAGCTTTGATATTTTTACTTGAATATTTCCGCATCACGCGAGCGTTCTGTATTCTCCCATATTGTACGGTTTATATTGTACGCTACTTGTAGCGCGCGCGTAGCGAGTAAAATCAATGAAAATTGTATTGTAACCGGTTGAGAAAATTTTCAAAGAAGCAATAAATCACTTATCACACTCGTCGTACAATATGGGAATGATATTTTACTCTCACGCCACATTTTCACTCGCCTTTGGCTCGTGAAAATATTTTGCGTGCTCGTAAAATATTTTCCCATATTGTACTCTGACTCATGCTATAAGTATTATATATATTATATATATAATAATATATAATACGTATTACATGAGTCAGAGTGTGATATGGCGAAATATTTCAGGAGCAGGCTAATTAATTTTCACGAGCCAGAGGCAAGTGAAAATAAAGCCTGAGAGTGAAATATCTTGCCATAACACTCTGACAAGTGTAATAAGTGGTGTATTCCACACTAGATATCTTCACTACTGTAGTTAGTACTAGAGGAAGAACTCATAGCTGTAGTAAAGTTGGTTGTAACCCCAGCTGATATTTTAGCAGCTGCTCTAACTCTGTTGAGCAGGGTAAAGAGCAGGGTACACCAGAGGAAGGTAGCTGTACAATCGAGAAAATTTGAAAAGTTGGGCGGTTTGCTATAACTTCAACGGTAATGAGCTTGCGCAGTATAGCGTGAAATAACAGCATGAAATATCGTGAGTTATTTCACGGGTCATGTACCTAAAAATATCATTGTTAGTCAAGCAGATACATGAAAAAATCGTGCCTTTGATGATACAGGCGTGAAATTTGGCACACATGGAGAGGACACCCTAGGAAAGATTTTTGGCTATAGGGCCATCGCACATTTCGCTCGCAACAAAAATGGCAGCCGTTTTCAAAATGGCCGCCATCCATTATTATTTCTAGAGACATGTTGGTTTGAAAACAAGATTCTGATGGCTAATCCTACATTTTAAAGGATGGGAAATGCAGTGGTACTCTTCATAACATGCTAGCAACTAAAAAAAAAAATTCATAATGTTGGTTAGTTCTGAGAACATGATCCACCACAGTGGCAAAGGGCAGTGCACTGAAGTGATGCTTTGGTACACTTGCACCTTCCTTTGCTGCACCCCTTCTTGCACCCACACTTGAGGAGTTCACGACATGCCTGGGTTGCTTCTGGTAGAGTTGTCCAGTGAACTTCCCATCCGCTTCCACCCCCAGTCACCCGGAGATGGGAGTTCAGGGGCTGCAACCATTAATTGTCCCCAGCAGTGACCAGCTTGGTAGGCAGCCCTCTTTGTGTGCTGTACTAGTGATGCCTTTGTTCGGGGAAGTCCATCGATTGGACCTTTCTGGGTGAACAGCTGCTTGCGTGCCTGATTGACTGATTCCTGGCTGCTAGTGCGGTCATAAAGCAATATCACAAATCGTTCCAGAGGCTCAATCCAATCATTGATGACACTGATATCTGGAGTGGCAGCTAAGTCACAGAAGGCAGTGGTTATTTCATCAAAATTCATCCATGTGTCCCACGCAGTCTTCTTGCCCCTGCCACAAAAAAATGACACAGTGTCACACCCAGTAAAGGCATGAGACATAGGTAAGGCCATGCATCGCTCAGGACCTAGTGCCTTTGCCATCTCATGAGCTGCTAAATGCCGGAAACGTTTTCATGTTCCAAATGCAACCCACAGCTCAGTGGTGTTGAGGCGTTTGGCTGCTGTCACTGCAAGGACTAGTACATCTGTGTCCACTGTCCATACTGATACTTTGGTGTACCCTTCCTTCACAGCATCTTCTAAGTGCAGAAAGATGCGGGTGTCAGCCTCCTCATGGGAGCATGGTGCAAGACCTGATGTATCTCGGGATCGAGTACAGATGACTTCAGCACCATGGGTGGTGATTATCTGCTTGCCAGTGTCAAGGGCTGAAATGTAAGTTGCTAAGAAGGAAAACAGCTCAACCTTGTTGTCATCGATACGGAGAAACTCCTGCCAGTTTCCAGGAATGGCATTATGTGGCTCAACACGTCTACAAACTCCCTCCCCTCTCTTGCTACGAGTTTCAGCCTTCAGACTTTCAGGAGAATACTCATCCCATGCCACATCCAATCTGCTAACATGCTGCTGCTGTAACATGATATGTGGTATGAACACTTGCTCAGCATAGTCAGAAATAGTCCCAGGCTAAAGAGAATGTCCACAAGGGCTCGTTTACGGGTTTTCGTATGAATCATGGTTGCCAAATATATGGCCAGTGGTGTCTCTCTCTGTTGGCTGTGCCTAGCTGTGGTGGCAGCTTTGCTCTGGTGTGTTGAACAGTTGTACATGAGTAGCTGTGAGAGGGTGATAGCTGGTTGAGGCATAGATGCAGAACTGAGCTGGGTTGTGATGTTTGTGCCATTCAACACCATGGACACTAGTTCCAAGAGTGAAACTGGCTCCGACTTCTCCTGGGAATGGGCATCAAATGAGCCACTAAACTCATTCTTCATCTTCAACATGTCTTTTTTCCTCACTATCTTAGCAGCTCTGGCTAGATGAACAGCATCATTGTCAGTATCATGCTCGCATGCTTTCTTCAATGCAGCACCGACATCCTTGTTGCATATGAGGACCACATCACGGCCTTGGATGTGAGCATTCATGTCTGGGAAGTAACTCAGTATTCTGTTCTTCAGTTTGGTGGAATGTATACGCCCTGTCTCGTGCGTTCCCAGTTGTTCCAGCCTGGTACGATAGAGATTCACCAGGTCCATTAGTTTGAACACTGGTGCAATGAAACTGTCCATATGCACCTCCTCAATATACGAGACAAGTCCAGCAAACGCAATACCATGGTTAATATCATCCACACTAGATTCTGGTTCTTTTGCGTCCCGTGCTTTATTGTACAGAGAGGCAAGACACTGAGGGTGGTACTTTGCCTCTTGGGCAATGAGATCTCCAGCACTGAGTTTGGCTAGAAGGGGTTTGTCCTGCAACTTGAGGGCACACTGCCTCACATGAATGTCAACCTCAAAAGTTGATGCATTACGCAGTGTATCCCCATCTGCAGATTTTCCACAGAAGAAGCATGTCTCCATTGAATGATGTTCATGTTCTCTGCTCAGACAGGTGAATTTGCGGGGATTTGGTTCTGGATTAGGTTCGTTAGGCATTTTCCTCTTCTCAGCCCTCTGAAGTTTTGTTTTGTTAAACTGTAGTCTGCAAGAGTCATGCCATTTGGCCTTGTGAAGCCGGAATGTTGCCTCGATACCCATACCCTCATCCAGTCTTGACAGTTTTAGGGTTCCTGGCAGACAACTGATCCTGTCAAATGCTTCAAGATTCTCCGCTAAGGTCTTGTACCCTGCCCCCTCTGTGCTACGAGCTGAAATAGCTGGACATTTCAGGATCTCAACAGTCTCTTCCTGACACAGAACACAAAGATCCCAGTTTGTTGTCAAACACTGACCTGAAGTTTGAGGCTCATCAGGGTCCACAACCTTGTACAGTTTGGCCATTGTCCTTCAAGGCATGCACATAAGAACTGATGCAACAGGGCTAGAAGCTTGCAGCTGCAAGCACAGGGTGGTCAATGCAAATGTTAATAGGTGTCATGTCAAGGTCAGCAGCTGCCATGGCTAATTAAGCTAGGTGGTTTTTGAATCTGAGATTTTGGCAAAAAAATAAGTTATAGCAACCATTTTGAAAATGGCGGCCAGTTCCTGGCTGTGGTGGTACGGACCGCCACATTCACAAACACACACTCTTTTACTTACCAAGTCACCCGAACTCAAGTCATTTATTCGTCATCACGCACACCCTTACATCATTTCATTTCTATGTCGCGCGCATGCTCGTGGGTTCCCTATATATTGGCCTGCGGGTATGCGCGACCTTTCAGTTGTGTCTCATGCTCTAAAGTCTCATAGCTAACCCTTGCCAAACCTCCGAATTGAGCCTTGGGGTTGGGAGAGGTTTGAAAGCCTCTAGCGGCTAAACTGTGAGAGAGACGTAACTCTGGTGGCGGCTCCTACTCGTCCGGCCGACCTGTCACGCCACACTGGCATTTTGTAAATAGTACCACTGCATTTTCCATCTTTTAAAATGTAGGATTAGTCAAGAGAATCAACCTGAGCTACCGTTAAAATGATACTGGGTGGCAGCCATTTTAAAAAGCCGCCATTTTTGTTGCGAGCGAACTGTGCGATGGCCCTATAGCCAAAAATCTTCCTTAGGGTGTCCTCTCCATGTGTGCCAAATTTCACGCTTGTATCGTCAAAGGCACGATTCGCCCATAAATCTTCACTTATCTGCTGGACTATGTGAAGATATCTAGGGTGGAATATATATAGTATCCTGACACAGAAATTTAATTTAATTAGACTAAACTCATATTTTGGAAGATTTGTAATATTTTAATGTTTTTACATAATCGTGGGATTAGGAAAAATAATTTTCTTAAAAGATATAAATTAAGCATGCTTTTCAGTACAATGTCTATGAATAAAGTAATTTTTCTACCAATTTTGACTTCAAATAATACACTACAATTGATTGATGTTTGTAAAGTACCTCAACTAAAGTGTCTTGTTTTGCTTATAATACATCAATTTTTATAGAAATATGTATTGCACTAATACGTTATAGATAATAATAAAGATGAACCAGAGATTTTACCAGGTAATTAGAATTCAAATGCATTTCTCTAAACCAGAATGAAATATTAGACTTAATTCTTAAAAATTTACTTTAATGTTTTGGTTTAAACATATAACAGAAAATTAAATATTACACAAATATTCTATTAATTATTTAATCAATGTTCATTACATTCAATACCTCAAAATAACAATGAACACTTGCTAATCATATGTACATTTAATTGGTATAGCTTTATTTATGTGTTTGAACATAGTTGTGCTTTAATTATAATTGCCTGAAAAGAGTCCATTGACAATCAATAAAAAAATCTGTAAACATAATTATATGATTAGAGTAGACACAAAATTAGACAGCATTGTAGATGTTTAAAAACCAGTTTTCAATACATTATTATTAGCTATATAATTTTACGATTATTCCATTATTGTCAATGGACACTTTTCAGTTAATGACATAAATTACAACTTCAGCAGGTACTGTATACCCACTTCTCCAACTGGCGTATACTGGACAAAATGCTTCTATATACTGCTATAGCAAAATCATGCCATCCTGGTTTGCTTATGATAAATACTTAGGAATGGGCATGTCTTTAAGTTTTGCAGATGTGAAATTTGAAAGTTCAGGAATTTATACTTGTAAGGGATACTACAACAATTTTACAGAGTTCATGAAGCAATCAATTCTGTATATTGGAGGTCAGTATTAACTCAGCAAATAATAATACAATTATTATACTGTAAAATAATATCATAATTAAGACATAAATGTAATTAAGTATTTTAATGAATTTATGTGTTGAATTATGCCTGCATATCTTTTCAGTTATAGCTAGGTAGTAGCTAGCTGTAACTGATGATGGTTGTTGTTTTTTATTCCTAGCTTAAAAAAAGTTTTTTAACATAAAATTTTAGGTGTGAACTGGTGTGATGAAAACTATTTTTTTAACGAAATGAACACAAAAACATATCTACATTTATCTGACTGGAATCAACCCCAACTCATTATGCAAATAATAATGAATTTTAAACCCATTATGATTTAGATAAGTTGATTTCTTAAATATGTGAATGATGTAAGTAGATAACAAAGAAATTATACAGCAATGATTTATTATGCAATATTAATATTGTGTATAAGACAAAACAGATGCTGTGGAACCCAAAGTTTTAAGAATCAAAACTGGAAACAAGGCAATTTTTAGATGTACTAGTTCTGTCTACATTCAGTGGTTCTTCACAACGGCATTAGACACATATGAATTGAAAGGAGAGAATAGTGAATATCTCTCAATAAAAAATGTGCAACCTAATAGCACAGGACTTTATACATGTTATGGATTATACGCAAACAACCTCAGATTTATTTCAGTAGCCAAACTCTACATAATGGGTAATTTAGTAACCCTAAGCTGTACATTATTTTACATAATAATATTAATAACACATTTTAAATTATTTGATAATGGAGGAATTATAGTTATTGTGCTGCTATAGTAAACTTCATTAATTCAAGATACAAACAATTGATTGAATTTTTGACTATATTATATAAGAGTAATACATTACTATAAATAGAATGTTAATTATGGAAAATTCAGTTATCCAAACACTTCACTTAACTAAACACACAAATCTAGTGTTCAGACATGAAGAAATTCGCTTGGCCTATTGATTCATACTACTTTTCTAATACAGTTCTATTGTGTTCAGATATATCTAAATTTTCAATTATCCAAACATCTCAATCCCAACGTGGTCAGATCACTGACATTCCTAAATAAACATTCACTTGTATTGCTATAGCCAAGATATTAGTAAATAATTGTTGCTGTTTATTTATTTAAAGATAACAACTTTTTGAAACCAACCAAATCATACGTAAGAATTGATACACATCACACCTTGGAATGCACAGCTTCTGAAGTCTACAGCTGGCAGTTCAAAGGACAATCAAAACTACCAGCTAACATAAATACTATGAATGAAAATAAATCTATTAGCATCATGTATGCTTCCAAGGTGAATGAAGGGGACTATGTATGCATTGGGATTCAAAACAATGTCATTTTCTTTGCTTCAGCAAAAGTTTTTGTTATTGATGTAAGTGATTAATTACTTAAACATTTTATGTGAAAATTAGAGTCAATAATTTTTTATTTCCCACATTGTACACTTAACGACAAAAACTATGCATTAAAATTGATACATAATTATCAAATACTGTATATATGAGAAAACATTCCATCAAATGTATGATATTCCTGAATTATTGGAACTCTGTGCTATAGCTACTGCAGACATTATATGTAACGGAGTAGGAGATGTACACTGAAAAATATTTAAGTACTTTATGAGCACTTGTAAAATATGTAATGAGTGGGAAGCTGTGCATTCCAAGGTGTGATGTGAATCAATTCTACTTATACTATTTCAAGTACATTGGTCTTGTACTTAAGTACCAACTGAATCACAATCGGATTAGTTTTTTAAACTGGGCTAAATGCAGTATGCACTTCCTTGACCTTTAGTTAGTGATGTCAGGGAGGAGAATAACTTTTAAGTCTTTGTTGAATAATATATAAAGTTGTTTCCCCTGTCACTCTGTCTTTCACAATAATATATATTATGGGGGGCCACCTGATATCCTAGTAGAGCTGGTAAGACGCTGATGTCATTATTTGTACTTGTAGCAGCATGTAACTGCTTGCTGAATAAAAATTAATCATGCATTGACATTCTAGTACTGTAAAGATCTACAAAAGTTTTCAGAAGTATTGGTTAAAAATTGTAAGTGCTTAATTTCATGAGTACTTTACGACCTATACTTTGGTGTGTTAAAGCATGAGTACTAAATTACTTGCCTCTTATTTGATTTAAACCTTGTCATCACTTTTCAAACAGCAACTATATCTTGTAAATACTTGTTCTACACATATGTAGTAGTGAATTAGAATGCCTCATTCTACTTATTTATTAATCTATCTTATACTACATTAGTAATACACTAATAGTTCTTTTTTATGCTGCCGGTAAGATATAACATTGATAGTTTCAATACATAGCAAATACACAACTAAGTAAATTACTTCGCCATTTTATATGTTTCAGTATTGACATAGAATAATATATTTATCATTTTCTGTTTTTCAGATTTGACATGATGGCAGGAGCTAATTGTTCATGTATCACGTGTGAATTTTTTTAAAATGTATCAATACTTGTAATGATTATTAATAATTTTTTTAAATAAGTATGACTATTGCTTCAAGATAGACTAAACTATCAATTTTATTTTATTAATGTTTCATTATTATTGTACTTCAGTCAGAGTTCAACTCACTTTGATAATAATGGGCCACACAATACATAGGTATAAGTAACATATCATGTGACCTACTACACATTAATAGCTTATCAAAAAGTTGTATGTACGTATGTGTGTCTATGCTATGATCACAATATTATAATATTTTTAGGTTAAAGACAACTTGAGAACTCAAGATATCTCGGGTATTTCTCACTCAATAAAATAGAATAATCTCTACCCTCGAATACACTAGTAATATTAATAGCAAACAGCCTAGCTACTATACTTAACAGTTACCTTTCTGAAAACAACAACAACAACAACAACAACAACAAATTAAAAAATCAACATAAAAAACACAAAACAAAAACAAAAAACAACAACAATCCAACTGGGAAGCAATGGGGGAGCCAGAATGAACTGTTACAGCCAACTTTATTATGCTAAGTTACCTAACCCTACCAAGCTACTGCCAGTTTTGAAAATATCTGGTGTAGAATAAACCACTTATTATACTTGTCAGAAGTAATGCAACTAGATATTTCATCTTTATTTGTAATCACCTCTGACTAATAAAAAGAAACAGCTAAGATTGTTCTTGAAATATCATGCCATAGCTAAAACATTTGACATAAGTAGCAAGTATTATAATATACTTGTAGAGTACAACTGGCTTAATTAAAGAGTAGAATTTTGTTCTTGTTGTATTTTTCTGAATGTTTGGTTACTTCTTCCATAGTACAGGTTCTACTGATTCCAAATTCGATACAGACATGAAGACAACTCTACTCATCACATATGTGGTTTTAAGTTTTTCCCACCACATCATGTCCTTAATTTATAAGGTGTGTGTAAGTGCTTTTTTTCACTTGAGTGTCAAATTGCTTTAAATTATACTTTTGAATATTGTATCTTAGCAAAAATACTAAAGTCCATTATTAAGAGTAGCTATAATAATAATGATAATGCCATATAGCTAATATCTGCCCCTTCCCTCTCCTTCAACAACACTGTAAAAAATGGGGTGTTCCACTACACCTTTAATGGGGTGTAGTGGAACACTTCTGTATTGTGGGGTGTTGTGCTACACTCTGAAGTGTTTGGTAACACTGTGGAGTGTAGCATGACACCCTTATAAGCTATAGTGACTTTACTACACTTCTGTGGAGTGTATCAGTACGCCCATACAGACTTGTTACTTTAAGAGGTGTTCAACTACTAACACAGTGGTAGGAACTAGCTAGTGGGCTGACTACAACTTTGGCCAGTTTGTTGATGGAAATAATTATTGAATGTTTACAATTAATGTGCATATCATTATGCTGGTCTTATGTGGTTCACAATTTAGTGGGCAAGATTCTATAAAGCACACTTTATGCATCATTGTGCAAGCTATATTCATAGTGGCTAGCTTTACTAATTTCAATTTAATGTTTTTATTCACAGCACTAACAACGAGGAAGCTGAAGAGCTTAAAGTTCTAATGAAGAATTTCAAGGCCTGCTTGGTACAACACAGCTAAATATGTATATGTGGTTATTTCTAATAGTTATTAAAATTATATTATTATGATGACATTAACCTTTAAGTAATGAGTCTCATTGGTTTCATCTGCCAGGGATAGTCTAGGCTTTAAAAAAAAAAAAAAAAAGGAGATAATTAAATAAAACCTGAGATTGCATTTCTGCTATGCAGCTTACATCTTAATAATATGGTAAAAGTGTCAACGCAATTCAAGAAAGTAAAAACAGCATTTGTCTTTGCACAAATCAACTTACCATAGCAATTGAAAAGGTGACGCTTTACCGAACCACTTTGAGAAGCCATTTAAGATGAAACAGTTGTAAACCCCTTTACCCAATTAATTGATTAGCACAGTTGCGTACAACCCTTGAATATGAACTCGAAACAAACTATATATTAGTTGTAAGACACTAGGATCATCCCTGCATTGGAACAAGCTGTAAGCTTAGAATTTAAATCAACCGCTTTTGGTTTATGTAGGCTTTACTCACTGTTCTGTCACGGTGTTGCTACCAAAACTGAGTTAGCTTTTTTTTTTTCTTTTTTTAATTAAATATATAAATATATACAATACAATACAATACAAAATAATATAAACTGAGTTACAGTCAAAAAGCAAATGAAATTAAATCAGTTTAGATGTGCTTCTGAGGTCACCAGTCTACTGCTGGTATTCTTACAGCATGTCCAATGGATGATCTGGCTCAAATGGCTTGGATAGAGGACCGTAGAAGAGAAAAGGATAGGCGGCATCGTAACCATTGAAGAGTACTGCTATAACTGTGTTCCCACTTATTGGCGAGCATGGACGCTAAATTTTTTATAGAATATATTGGCTTCCTTTGCTATGCCACCGGTAGTAGAGAGTACAACTGGTGTGAATGTGGCGTGTTCCACTTCTCTAATTCTCTCCTCATATGCCCGTTTCTTGGCTTGTTCGTGCTTCCTATACACCATTTGCATGTCTGAATGTTTGTTGGAAGGGGCATAGGGGTTGAATACCCTTACATCAAAATATGTTCTTTCGTGATTGCCGCCCCAAACACCGTTTGCTGCAATGTCGAGTCTTGCTCCTGGCTGTGAGTTAGCAGTCGCACCATTCAGTTCTTAAAACACGGGCTGAAGGCCAGGCTCAATACATACATCCTTGCACACCTCAGTTAAGAGTTGCTGTCAAATTCCGTATTTCGTTGTGTCTTATGGATGGAAACCCCCCTTTGGGGCATGAAAGGGCATGCTCAACTGAGAAGACGGCCCCACATGCACATTTAGCTGGTAGTCTCCCAGGGGTGTCCAGCCATAGCGCAGTGCGAGGGCGTCGTGAAATGCACCCCTGTGTAGAGCGGAGCCGTGTTCCATTAGTGGGAGCACTGTCAGCCAGGTTTATGATCCTTTTTCCTTTGCTAGGTTCACTGCTCTCTTCTGGCTGGCAGATAGCAATTTCATGAGGTCTTCGGCATCCTTTGAGTTTTCTTCCAAGATATGTGTCCTCACCCTATTCTTGGATTTGAGTTACTGAGCGATAATATCAAGTCCATATTCATCGTCCTGTGATAGGATGTGAGTGCAAAGAGAGGAGATAATCATTAAGGAGTGGTGGTATTCCTTGCAGGCACGTTTGGAAGGGATGGTGATTTAGCTAGTAGCCCCGTAGCTCAGCGCAAAAAAAGCTACATAATAAAGCGAGGGGACGGCGAGACCCTTTACCAACCTAGAACCTCTACACTCGATTAGCGGTTGGTAAAGGGATTGGGTACATGAGACTAACTTTTCATTATGGCGGTTCGGTTAAATGAAAGTATCTCTCTCAGCTTTCAAGAGTAAGTTAAAAGCTTTGCACCCCTTAAAAAAAGTAATGCCAATCTAGTAATACTCTCGTGATGTGGGAGAGGAGGACTGTCTAATAATTCTGTACATTAGTTTCGTAAGTAGTTTGAGACAAATAGTGTGTACAAGGTGCCTGTTTGAGTTTGCTAGTATGTAAGTCTGACAAAAATGAAAACTGGTTGTTTGCTATGTAAACTTGACATTAGTCATCTTCAGTGGTTTCACAAGACAGCTGCATTAGGCTTGTATGTTTGTCCCCCCTCCATCTAATCCTATCATTAGTTAGCAAGTGTCTAATGGGTACTACTTGTCACATACTCGTAATAATATCAGTGAAATTAAAAATTCGCTCACCTAATAGCTAGACTAGCTAAATGGAATGGCGGTACAACTATAAAAATTGAATGGAATCATATAGCTATTATATCCATGTAATGTTTATACAGCAGGACCACAACTGTATTATCTTGTCCAGTAGTGATGGCATTTCCCATTGGCTTATTTTGCAGGTAGCAACATGCTGCTGATGTATCAATGCCAGTCAATACAAGATGTTGGCGAAACAAGTGTCATGAAGTAAGTTGATAACGGGTGTGAACATAACCAGGCCTCATCCCTAATAGTGATAATGTTGGTGGCCCTGCCTCTTTTATTGTCTAGGTACTAATCTTTCCAGGGTTTTTTTTTGTTGTTTGTTTTTGTTTTGGGGCACGACTTAGGTTCACCTGCATTGAGTCTACCACACTGGATTTATGTCCAAACCAAAAAGTTGAAGACTTACTGATATTCTCCTATTACTTGTTACAGGGTGGGCATTATTAGGGTAAACTTGTAGTTGTGCGTTCCCTGGCTGCTTTGGCTGTCTCTTTAGCCTATGGCTTTGACCCATTCTTGGTTGATGCTCACACTTTGCTGCAAGTCTATACATGCTTTATTAGTGACAGTCTCATTGCACTGCTTATCTGCTGATGCTATCCCTTACCTTATGACCTTACCATGCACCCTTCACTTGGCTATTCTTTTGTACTAGACCTTCCCTAGCATCCTCAGGTTGTCCTCCAGCTCCCACTCTTTGGGCCCTAATAACACTAGAGTTGAAACAAGTAGGAAAGTGTTGGTTGGCCTGTGCTGTTGCATATAGAACAGAGATATTATAAAGTATCAAGTATCATAGTTGCTGAGGCTAGTGGTTCTGTAGTATGCAATGATATTGGTGCCATTGGCGCTGAGGGTTCACACCTTTGGTGCTTCATTAGCTTGGCTTGATAACTAATTTTCTTTTCCATTAGAATTAATATTGTCATAACCTTTTTTCTTTTTTTTTCATTTCCTAGATTTCATGGTGCTTGGGCTGCTGCTATCTGTACTGAGGTTCTGGTGTTCTTGATTGAAGAAGAGAATAATGGTAAGTCTCTAGGCATGCACTACTGTTATCATTGTACATACACATACTAATACTAACACTGCATTCACGAAGTAGTACTGAACACGAAGTGCTAACACTGTGCATGCACGTAGTACTATGCACGCACATAGTACTAACACTGTGCACACACATAGTGCTAGCACTGTGCATGCACGTAGTACTATTACTGTGCATGCACGTAGTACTACTACTGTGCACGCACATAGTGCTAGCACTGTGCATGCACGTAGTACTATTACTGTGCACGCACATAGTACTATTACTGTGCACGCACATAGTACTATTACTGTGCACGCACATAGTGCTAGCACTGTGCATGCACGCACGTAGTACTAACACTGTGCACACGCATAGTGCTAGCACTGTGCATGCACGTAGTACTACTACTGTGCACGCACATAGTGCTAGCACTGTGCATGCACGTAGTACTATTACTGTGCACGCACCTAGTACTATTACTGTGCACGCACATAGTAATATTACTGTGCACGCACATAGTGCTAGCACTGTGCATGCACGCACGTAGTACTAACACTGTGCACACGCATAGTGCTAGCACTGTGCATGCACGTAGTACTATTACTGTGCATGCACGTAGTACTATTACTGTGCATGCACGTAGTACTACTACTGTGCACGCACATAGTGCTAGCACTGTGCATGCACGTAGTACTATTACTGTGCACGCACCTAGTACTATTACTGTGCACGCACATAGTAATATTACTGTGCACGCACATAGTGCTAGCACTGTGCATGCACGCACGTAGTACTAACACTGTGCACACGCATAGTGCTAGCACTGTGCATGCACGTAGTACTATTACTGTGCATGCACGTAGTACTATTACTGTGCATGCACGTAGTACTACTACTGTGCACGCACATAGTGCTAGCACTGTGCATGCACGTAGTACTATTACTGTGCACGCACCTAGTACTATTACTGTGCACGCACATAGTAATATTACTGTGCACGCACATAGTGCTAACACTTTGCACACACATAGTGCTAACACTTTGCACGCACATAGTACTATTACTGTGCACGCACATAGTGCTAGCACTGTGCACGCACATAGTGCTAACACTTTGCACACACATAGTGCTAACACTTTGCACGCACATAGTACTATTACTGTGCACGCACATAGTGCTAGCACTGTGCATGCATGCACGTAGTACTAGCACTGTGCACGCACGTAGTACTATTACTGTGCACGCACATAGTGCTAACACTGTGCACGCACATAGTACTAACACTGTGCATGCACGTAGTACTATTACTGTGCATGTGCACGCATATAGTGCTAACATTGTGCACGCACATAGTACTAACACTGTGCATGCATGTAGTACTATTACTGTGCACGCATATAGTGCTAACACTCCACGCACGTAGTACTAACACTTTGCATGCACGTAGTACTATTACTGTGCATGCACGTAGTACTACTACTGTGCACGCACATAGTGCTAGCACTGTGCACGCACGTAGTACTATTACTGTGCACGCACATAGTGCTAACACTGTGCACGCACATAGTGCTAACACTGTGCACGCACATAGTGCTAGCACTGTGCACGCACATAGTGCTAACACTGTGCATGCACGTAGTACTATTACTGTGCACGCACATAGTGCTAACACTGTGCACGCACTTAGTACTAACACTGTGCATGCACGTAGTACTATTACTGTGCACGCACATAGTGCTAACACTGTGCATGCACGTAGTACTATTACTGTGCACGCACATAGTGCTAGCACTGTGCACGCACATAGTGCTAGCACTGTGCACGCACATAGTGCTAACACTGTGCACGCACGTAGTACTATTACTGTGCACACACATAGTACTAACACTGTGCACGCACATAGTGCTAGCACTGTGCACGCACGTAATACTATTACTGTGCACACACATAGTACTAACACTGTGCACGCACATAGTACTATTACTGTGCATGCACGTAGTACTACTACTGTGCACGCACATAGTGCTAACACTGTGCACACACATAGTGCTAGCACTGTGCACGCACATAGTGCTAGCACTGTGCACGCACATAGTGCTAGCACTGTGCACGCACATAGTACTATTACTGTGCATGCACGTAGTACTACTACTGTGCACGCACATAGTGCTAACACTGTGCACGCACATAGTGCTAGCACTGTGCACGCACATAGTACTATTACTGTGCACGCACATAGTTCTAGCACTGTGCATGCACGTAGTACTATTACTGTGCACACACATAGTGCTAACACTGTGCACACACATAGTGCTAACACTGTGCACACACATAGTGCTAACACTGTGCACGCACATAGTGCTAACACTGTGCATGCACGTAGTACTATTACTGTGCACGCACATAGTGCTAACACTGTGCACACACATAGTGCTAGCACTGTGCACGCACATAGTGCTAACACGGTGCATGCACGTAGTACTATTACTGTGCACGCACATAGTGCTAACACTGTGCACACACATAGTGCTAGCACTGTGCACGCACATAGTGCTAACACTGTGCATGCACGTAGTACTATTACTGTGCACACACATAGTGCTAACACTGTGCACGCACATAGTGCTAACACTGTGCACACACATAGTACTATTACTGTGCACGCACATAGTGCTAACACTGTGCACGCACATAGTGCTATTACTGTGCACGCACATAGTGCTAACACTGCACGCACATAGTGCTAACACTTTGCATGCACGTAGTACTAACACTGTGCATGCACGTAGTACTATTACTGTGCACACACATAGTGCTAACACTGTGCACACACATAGTGCTAACACTGTGCACGCACATAGTGCTAACACTTTGCATGCACGTAGTACTATTACTGTGCACACACATAGTGCTAACACTGTGCATGCACGTAGTACTATTACTGTGCACACACATAGTGCTAACACTGTGCACACACATAGTGCTAACACTGTGCACACACATAGTGCTAACACTTTGCATGCACATAGTACTATTACTGTGCACGCACATAGTACTAACACTGTGCACGCATATAGTGCTAACACTTTGCATGCACGTAGTACTATTACTGTGCACACACATAGGTAATATAATTTACAAGTCTCACCTGGGATGAACTAATAGTCCCTTCTATCATTGTGTTAACATGAACTTGATTTCACACTACACGTACATACATAGTGTCTTCTTCAGTTGTACAAGTATAACGTACTATGAAGTATCTGTATTTGCTAAGGAGCTATATTTGCAATAAAGTATTTTGACCCCAACTCTGATGTCTTTTCCACATTATATCGGGCAATAAAGTAACCATCACATACAGGGCTAGCAGAAATGCAATGATTTGATGTTGGCCATTACATTGAAAGTGACCTTTCTTAGCATATACATAGCTAGCTACACTCAACCCACTATGTACCACATATAGATGGGCATTAATTAGGACTGCACATGCCCTATTAATTGCCTTATTTAATTGTGTGATGTGCTGTGACATTTTCCCTGTGATTGGCTCTGCTACCAACATATACATGCATATATGTCTTACAGGGATGGAGCTGTAGTCCAGGGAGCCATACAATGTCTACAGGGCCTAACATGCAGATCAGCTCTCTTTAAAGTCTCCATTGCTTGACTGTGGGCGGGTTGTCTGCTTACTCCACAGAGTCCTTTCCATCTAGTGAGTGACCTAAACTCAATAATGATAATTGACATTTAGTTGTTGATTTATGTTTTGTTTTGTTGTTGTTGTTTTTTCCTTACTTTATTAATGAAATGGACATCGTATTGTCCATTTGATGGCCTAATATAAAGGACCGTCATGCAGGGTTTCATGCGTGATTTTCACTGGGGGTGGGAGACACTGTGTAATTAACCATGTGTCCACTTCATTAGGTCACCATGTGTCCACTTCATTAGGTCACCATGTGTCCACTTCACTAGGTCACCATGTGTCCACTTCACTAGGTCACCATGTGTCCACTTCATTAGGTCACCATGTGTCCACTTCACTAGGTCACCATGGTGTCCACTTCACTATGTCACCATGGTGTCCACTTCACTAGGTCACCATGGTGTCCACTTCACTAGGTCACCATGTGTCCACTTCACTAGGTCACCATGTGTCCACTTCACTAGGTCACCATGTGTCCACTTCACTAGGTCACCATGTGTCCACTTCATTAGGTCACCATGTGTCCAATTCATTAGGTCACCATGTGTCCACTTCTCTAGGTCACCATGTGTCCACTTCATTAGGTCACCATGTGTCCAATTCATTAGGTCACCATGTGTCCACTTCTCTAGGTCACCATGTGTCCACTTCACTAGGTCACCATGTGTCCACTTCACTAGGTCACCATGGTGTCCACTTCACTAGGTCACCATGTGTCCACTTCACTAGGTCACCATGTGTCCACTTCATTAGGTCATCATGTGTCCACTTCATTAGGTCACCATGTGTCCACTTCACTAGGTCACCATGTGTCCACTTCACTAGGTCACCATGTGTCCACTTCATTAGGTCATCATGTGTCCACTTCATTAGGTCATCATGTGTCCACTTCATT
>WLWD01005297.1_pt1 | contig 17856 bp, 17 predicted proteins | sample 6712731 | NCBI WGS metagenome assembly WLWD01 (sample SAMN12718690, study PRJNA576275) | sponge metagenome | isolation source: marine sponge | host: Mycale hentscheli | place: New Zealand: South Island, Marlborough, Capsize Point | collected 2014-11-01
TGGACATCACTCTCTGGTACAGTTGGTACAGACTCAGGTTCTGCAGGCCAACCGTTGGAGTTTGCCGCTGAATCGGAGTGCCCCTTGTCTCGTGGAACTTCTTCAGTCGTGTGTAGAACTCCTTTGCATCGGCACTCTCCGCTTCGCTCTTCCGATGGTGTTCTTCTTCGTCTGATGTCGACACTTCAGATACTCGCGACTCATTAGCTGTTGGGGGATGCTATAACAGAATATTTAGTTCAATTTCTATAATTCCTCGTGGGATAATCAATAACAGCTTCACATTTAAAAACCAACAACAACATAACCTTGATAGAGTAAATAAAGAGTTGAACCAGTTAACATGGACAAGGCTTAAAACTAGACCAGCAAGAGCTTAATAGACAAGGCCAAGTGAGAAAGTGGTTATGATAGATTACCGGTGACCTAGTCGAGGCTAAACAGGCTAATTACTGACCACATGTCTGTACGCACGGCACTCCAACGGAGTGCGAGGTGCTTCAAGTGCTCAGACTATTGGAAGTTAAAATTAAATACATCCTCCAGAAGAGAAGGGAGTCAGAGGGAGGGAGGGAGGGAGGGAAGTTTCACAGTTTTGTTTAATTTATCTAATCCATCACTGAAACAACTGCCCCCACAGCGTCAGTGTTGCTTTTAATGTAAACATTTAAACAACACTTCATACCTGTGCAATTAATGTATGAAGATTTACAGTGTGGGGTACAATTTCTGTTAGTGTAGCTTTCTTTAAACACTCCAAATGTGTTATGACTTGTGCAGAAATTGTGTATGATAATTATCATGTTTGGACTAACCCAAACCCATGAACTCATTTAATCCAAAGGGTATCTGGTGAGAGTCACATGACTTACACCTTTACACTCCGAATTATTTCCGCTCATCTCACATTTTTTGGTCCAATGAGTTCAAAACAAAAACACCATAGAGACCATTCTTTAGGAAAAGAATTTGATGAAACGTACAATAAATATGCTTTGATCTTTTGAAGCAATTCCGTGAGACCACAAAAAATCTTTACCAAACACACTCCGAGAAGTACCAAGAAATCTAGCTTAGGGAAGAATAAGGCACTGACTCAAAGAACATGCTCCCAATCCACACATTCAAACACTTATCAAAACAAAGCTCCTACGTGAACCAGACAAAGTTAAAGAGCTTCCACCAGGCAACTCCAAACTAAAGACTAGTGAGCGTGTGCACATAACAACTGTATGTACCTGATTGAAGATGTCCATATCCCACGGAAGTTCGCCTGTGTCTAAGTAGGCCATTGCTCGTTCAATAGCTGCAACACACACACACACACACACGAGGTTAATACATGCACCATGGTTAACTAAGGGTCACATTTTTAAGACTAATCTAATCCACTGCATCCAGACCGGCGGCTTACATGAACACACCACTTGGCCTTAACAAACCCAAATTAAATTAGCCAGGTGTGACATTGGGATTGTAATATAGAGGAGGAGGAGGGGAGTAAAGCCACATAGAAATGAGGATTACATATTAATTAATGTCATGTTAAAGCAGAACACAGCTCCTCCTCCAATCTTATGCGCTGTCTACTTGCTTCATGAATATCACTGCACATCCACACTAAAACCACACCCACTCAACACACTGCCACCCCTAATGTGTCATACTCCATGTAATCTCCCCACATTCAAAACTATTACAGTACAAACCAATACATAATAACACAAACACATACACACCGCACTTACACTATTGTGACTCTCTCACAATCACGCTGATAACACACCCCTGCCACGCCCCAGATTTGCCCATACACACACCACCCTAACACTGATAAGCCACACCCCTTCAATATAACCATTACGCGCAGTACACATCTTATAACCACACATGTTATACCTTCTCTTAAAGACCTTTCTCTAAACATGTTTCTGCCAGGGTACATGCATATCATTCTCTGTTACTTTACACTAATATAACAAGATTTTTCTCACCTGGTTTGCACATGAACATGGGCTGGATTTCTCCTTCGAGCATGCTCAGTAAAGGTTCTTTGTCAGGAGAGAATACATGGAGCTCATTCTCTGTTGCCACATGACTGCAGCACACACACACACACGTGGAAACACACACTCCACTAAAACCTCAGCATTCCACACACCTCAAACACAAATGTGTGAAAACAAAGTACCACTCTAAACTATAAACCTTGGCCTCCCACGTGAACCAATTACTATCAGCTATACAAAATAATGATCACCAAACTTCATGAACTTACTATCGGCCATCTTTAAAGGATCTCAGACATATTGTCTCAGGCGTCATTTCAGATGGCTCCAGGACATAGTGGGTGGGGACTACTACTGCAGGCAGCCATGAAGACCGCCTTCTGTCATTCTCCAGAAACACAGCCTGAATAGAAACATAAGGGAGGAAATCAATTTTTTCCCCTAAAGAATGTGAACAATAAGGAGAACACAGCATCTAACTATTGGCTCCGTGGATTTGTATGGATGTCGACAATACAGCATAACTAAATCACTCAGACCACTAAAATATATTATCAGCACTTCAAGACAACTCGCACTACGAAACACGAGGATAAAACTAAAACACATGTACACATGAAGCCACATGGCAGCAGACATTTGTCACTAAGTAGATAAGCCAAACAAACTCCAGAGCGGCTTCAAGGCAGCCTAGTTGGCATGTGTACGGTTTTAACTGCTCTTTACCCCCTCATTCATGCACTTGAGAAAAAATAATAATAATCCACCGGTTAAACTACCTTGCCCACGGTGAACTCTGATGGAGTCTTCAAGTTCTTTTTGGATGTGGTGTTCCAAGGAGGGCTCTGGCTTGCATGGCGACGCCTTCGGCCCGGCTTCTTGGAGCTGGTGTTCACTGGGGTTCCGAAGTTCTCCGGGTCAGTGAGTGGAAGATGATCGAGACTTTCACTCTCGTGGAAGTGCCGGCCTCCTTTCAGGCATAGAGAAGAGCGCTTGAGCGTTCGCTCGTCACCATCATCAAAGACTAGAGGCAGAGAAAGGGGAAAAAAAAAAAAAAAAAAAAAAGCAAGACGGAGAGGAGGTGTGAGACAAGTTGAAACCAAGTAATTATCACTGATTCTGTCCAATCATCAGATATGTGCTAAAAGAGGTTGTTGAGTGAACCTAACAGGATATTTTCAACACCCCTCAATGTGATAATAGTTGAAAAGGTATTTTACACCAATTAACACATATTACACTTTCAAGTACACGCTATAGGAATTGTTGCTGAATCAGCAAAAATAACACAGTGCTGCCAAGGGGGACAATGGGGTGATGTAAGGGGGGGGGAAAGAGGATGGCTTTGCAACAAACCACAACATACGCTAGCCCACCGCCAACAAGTATTTGGTTCAATGTACACACCCCCAAACCACCTGACAACTTGCCCCACTCTGCCTCTGAATGAGTTGCCACAAGTTAACTTTTCCCACCTTCTCTCTCACACTTAAAATGCCCCCAAAATCTCTTCAAACACTCTTTGGTTTCCAAACTTGTCACAATCAGCTTCCTTAATGTGCCAATCAATATTGCACCAAACTCTAATTCAGTACTCTAGAGGAATGTGTCTATGCCAATACACTGCTCCTGCTGCTTGCCTTTGTGACGCATGTAAGCTCAGACACTAGACAAAAATGCATACTTCCTTTGTAAAAAATGTCATTGAAGACTGTATCTTCCTTTTTGGACATTGAGCGGCAAACTAAATGTATTTTAACTTGGCACACCCTCCAATCTTGAAACAACCCCACCCCACTGAAAAATTGATACATATTTGTTAATTCCCACCCAGTCCACGCCCACCCCCTGCACCAACTATTGCATACCACACCCCCATCCTACACCCCACCCCCCAACAGATACGCTAACCCAGGCATTCACTAGTCCAGCCTAATTCCACCATGGAAAGACCAAATACCGCTGGACATAACAATCAACACAGCACCTCAACACTTCATAGAACTTCCTGCTAAACGATTACACCTTACCACAAAGTCAATTCATTTGCTTTGCCATCCAACACAACTCGCCATAAGTTAACTAATCATACCCTCTCAACTAAACCATCTCGTGGGTATGTGCACTCTTTCTATACTACTTTCATGGTGTTACTCACCCACAGTATATGTGCTGTTATCAGTGACTTTCACTAGACTAGCAGTTGATACTGAACCATCTGGCTGCTTCACTTCAACTTGAGCCCCAACCTGTACCAAGACAGAAAGAAAGATAACCACCACCACCACAAATACAAGAAGAACCCGCAACAATAAAAACATACTTAGGAAAATCAAAGTTACTAAATAAAGAGAATTCAAACTAGTACTAAGGTCTGTAAATATTCTGACAAATATACCAACAGTTGAGGACTGAAGACTACAAGGATATGCTTGTGACACACTCACACGCACATACACAAAGCTATTCATCACTGGGAGGGAATACTTGGAAGGCCACATCTGTTTCACATCTTTGTGGTACACTAAGACAAGGGTCCAAGATAAAACATTAACAACATACATACCGAGTTCAAGGTCTGCCAGTACAATTTTAGACCTAACAAGTTTGGTCCTTAGAAACAAGAAATTTGACTCTCTTGAAGGGGATTATTAGCTGACAAGTGTACACTGGACACAAACCTATTCAAGAACTTCATTATTACATCTTTATCAAAACCCTTCTCACATTTCTGATTAATTAATACTCTACTTCAGTCTTCTTACACACGGTGCCTCCCCATCCCTAAGCTTCAAAGATTTCACAGTGATTCTGAGCCAAACTCCACCGACCACACCAATCCCCACAACAAAATATAAGCTTCAAAGAGAACTCTCTCACCTTTAGTGGCCCCTTGATACAGTCATTGGTCACCAAAGCTGACTGACCCTTTCCATAAGATACCTAGGTTACAAGATCAATACCAATAACAAGCCAATTTCTAGCAATGTATTTTAAACAAAATCTTACTTTACACTTGACCAGCCTCTCAGCTATCTTGATGGTAGCTTCACAGAATGCTCCTCTGTATTTAGCACTGACTTCTGTGCCCACTGTAAGGTAGGGAGGATCATCTGGATGGGCCTGAAAAAGAACAGCAAAGGTTGTTTTAGAATTATATATAAAGTCCCAGCAGTCAATTCATGGCTAGAGAAAAGAGCATTTCTAGACAAGTTAAAAACAGTCACGGGAATTGAAAGGCCACAACTCAGAAAGTAGAAGGCAAAGCTTTTACAGTCACTCACAACAAACTTACCATAGGTCGTCAATTAGCAAGAAGTCCAGGGTCTTTGCCAAGGCTTATACTAGTAAAAGGCTAGGCCTACCCCGGCAGGAAGGTGTCAAGTTTTCTAGTACGAAACAAATTCGCCTGTCACTGGAGGAGCAATGGCACACTATAGCGATTAGGAACCTGAAAAGGTGTACTTCCCACTACTCCGAACCTAAAACCAACTTGCGTCCAAACTTCCCCCGTCCTGATCTCTGGAAGCCAAACAAAAACTAATCGGATCACGTGCAGGTCAGCAGAGATTTTTTTTTTTTTTTCTCATAAAGGCGCGCATGCGATTCATGCAGCTAAAACATATAAAGCGGATATAGTGACGCCACAAAATTGTTTAACGGTATGGCTGGAATTTGTGTAGAGGTAAAGAGTTAACCGCGAAGTCATCCATTCTCAATTATATTTATGCAATCCTTGCAGATTACAGAAGCACTTTGTGTGTATTTATCAAGTTTAGAAGCAGGTTCTACCCCAGAGCTAATTATTACTATAGAGCCACAGTCAGCTGCTTTGGGTATTCATTCCTGTCACACTATATGTAAAATACAAGGTATCTAAGTAAACAATATATCCAAGGAAAAATTGACTAAGTTCATTATAAATAGTTAAGGAAGTTCCAACATTCTTCTTGGATGGAAACTTGTTTCTTCAAAAGCTAGGTATGATGCATTTCAATTCAGTTGCAGAACACGCATCCACTGACAATGTCATACTAGGCTGTTACATAATTTGTTCCTATGATGGTGGATTTCTGTAAAACACATTTATAACTTGATTAATTTAGCTTCATCTTCTAAAAACTTCCGAGAGTTTTCCCTTTCCTTTCATCACTTGGATGTCGTACAGTTGATTTGTTGCCGACATTCCTTTTATAGCAGTAGCACAGCAAAATACAACATAGTAGGATGGGAAGATGGAAATCAGAAGTTATGGGTGAAGAGTTCCTTTGAGCAAGAAGCCAACCCTGCTCAGACCAATTTCATAGCATTTACTATTTTGGTGAGAACTTTCAGTCTGTGTAAGTTGACATAACAGACTTGTGAATTCCCTCCCCATTTTTTTTATAGGTACCACAGTCGTGCCATGGTCAACTTTCAGAAAATTGTATTATGAAGTCGTATTTGCAATTAGTTCACATCATTAGTCCTGAGGTAACTTGCTGAGTGTCATTATGGTGTAGATACAAATGTTCAGAATGGAAGCAGGTTAATTTAGGCTGATTTTCAAGACTAATACAAGTTTCCGGCTGTTGTAGCTTTTTTTTACACTGGTGACATTCCAGTGGTTTTGACTTAATGCAAATTTCTAAATTCAAGTAGTGCATCGTCAAGTACTTTTTGTCAATCTCAATAATAGTACATTGTTAATTGGGTGGAACTATAGTGCAACTCATTCCATTTCTTCAAACTTTCTCTGAGCTCTTGGCATCAATTTTAAGTCTCCCTTTGCATCTCTTTGACTTTACTCGTCCATGTACATGCTTGCCTTGGTATTTGTACCACTAATTGGGTTCATTTAACTGACCAGATATTTTAGTTTATGTATGCGTATTTTAGCACTGGCATTAAGATAAAGTAGGTAAAGGGTAGCTTATATATAAATTTAGTCCATTTAATTTCTAGCTTAATTCCAATGTCTGTCTGTAGACACATGACATGGGTTGAATTAGGGACTCCCAAAGTGTAGCTAAAGTGTGTTTCCGTATGTTGGCCTAGATCTATGTGAAGTACCGAGCATACCATGTGAACGGAGACCTCATTGACTCAGTGGACTACACTGGGACATTCAGACACATAGCAAGAACTCCATTCAAACTATCTACAACTCTACAGCACTACCTGCCATTACAGTAACAAGCTGACTACTGGTAATAAATGTTTCAAAACTAACTTTCATGTTATTATTCAGGAGCACAGAAGTTGATAGGAGGTTGAAACTTCGCCTTTTGAAAGGTGGGGTGGCTGTACTTCCTTTAGAGCTGCCTTTTGCAGAGAGCTCTATTTCTGGAGAGCTCTTGATAACTTGTTTCACTGCACTGGTCCCTGCTCCTCCCACTGCTACTCCAAAATTATTGGTTGCACAAGATTTCATAAGTCATGTTCATGTATGTAAGGTTTTACTCTGTTATATATATATATATATATATATATATATACTCACAATTTTACCCCCTTGAAACACTAGGTAAATGTCTTTGGACCTACAAGGGTTCCTCTGCTGTTTCGCAATTCCCTTGAGCTCTTTCTTCCTTCTCTTTGGGCAAACTGGTCTCAATATGGCATCCAGTTGGAAATGGATTCACATAGAAACTTCACAGGTATACATGCTTTTCCATCTATATACAGTAACTTATTTTGTTAGGGAAGTAGTCATTGGCAGATCCAGATGTTCAACTCAGTCCAAACCCCCTTTTACTCAGTTCACCACACCCACAATACTTTAGGTGAAAATGAGCCAATAATGTATTCTCACATACTCTCTCTCTCTCCCCCCCCACCCCCCTTTTTTTTTCTTTTTTCTTTTTTTTACAGAAGTAAAAGGTGTCACCATCCAAGCCCTCTTACTTACACAAGTTGAATCATATTGTACACCATCTAATCAGTCTAGTGTAAAATGTTTTCCCAAGTATCACATGACTGCACTCTGGTACTGTCCTCAGTTTATAGCTACCCCTCTACTCCCATATTGGCATGTTTTCTAGATCCACCCCTTCTGCCCAGAAAATCAGATTAGCTCCACATGTGGTATTTTTTATTCAACGTTTTAAATATTTTTGTTCATGCTAGGTTTAATGCCTTCATTGGCTTACAAAGTCAAGAATACTCAAGCTTCTGCTACTCGAATATTGCATATATTTCTTTTCTTGGAATACACACCAGTGGCTACCATAGAGAACAACCATTGGCAGCTCCTGTTGGATGTATTGGGTGGAGTTAGAGAAACATTCTATGCAGTAGTCTCAAAATATTCTGAGAGAATGACAGCATCTGTACATGCAGCCCTCAACAAAATCTTATTCAACTTCTCTGCCAATATGGAGGTATGTATTTGTGGTGAAGTCGCTGGATAAATGGTACAGAACATTAAACGCAGTGCTGGGTAGCAGAAACGATAGGAAGAAATTTAAAGTGAAGAGGCTATTGTGGGGAGTGAGTGATTGGAGTGAAATATGATTTATAAAATTTGACATATCTTGAAATTATTTTGGTGACTATCACTTCAAATTGAAACAAAAAATTGGACAGACAATCAATGGTGACTCTCTAGCCTCTATGATTTCTAAGCAACTTGATAATAATTGCTTGATAAATATTTGTGATGTAAGATGCATTGATTTATTCTATAAAGAGTATTAAAAAAGCCCTGCTATATAGCAATTACTAAATTTTAACTGATATCTTCATTAATCAATAAAACCCTACTTTATAGCAATTGCTAACATTTAACTGATCCTCATCAATCAATAAAAAAAATTCTATTTCAATTAAACTTGGTAGCTATGTAAGTTAAAATAGTCTTTAGAACACTGGCCTATAGACAATCCACCAGTTTGTCCTAGGTTAGAGCGGCCCACTTTGTCCTTGCTTGTTGATGTGTTTTACAGGTGAAATGCAGAATGGAGAGAGCTCTGCCTGTGTTAGCAGAAGCAGTGGCCAGCATCATCCATCATAGCAGCAATAGGACCTTCCAGAACAAAGCTAAGGAAATGCTACAGGTAGTATATAGCTAGCATTTGATCCACTAGAAGTGAAAAACCAATCATGACTACCATTGAAGAAGTGCCACTGGTTCAACTACATGGTATTTATGTCCAATGTGTATTGTAAATGCCTAGGTTGGCAGTGGTGCTGAGCAGTTAGCAGTGAAGGACAGTCTACAGGACATGCTGTCCAGACTTGCCAATCTCAAGCTAGGTTTGAATCTGCAGTCTGTTGCAGAGCACCAGTCCAATGCTGCTCCTTCTGGTGACACAGATGATACGCCCACTCTTGGTGACACAGATGATACGCCCACTCTTGGTGACACAGATGACACGCCCACTCTTGGTGACACAGATGACACGCCCACTCTTGGTGACACGGCAAGACAACTGGATGAAGACGAACACCTGGAGGGATTACAGAGTGTGTCTGAGGATTTTCACTTGCTCTCTGATCCACAATATTTCAGCAGTGGCCATGCGGAGGACAGTGTTAGTTCTAGCATGGAAGTGAATATATGGGATGGCAGTGATCAGGGAAGAATGGACAAGACGAGTTCTGAGAAATTAACAAATTTTGGTTGTGTGGAGAATTCTTCAATTAAAATTGGACAAAACAAAAGTAATTGCACATCATTTGATTCCTTGATTGAAAGCTCGGCAGGGAATTTTTTTGATTCTTTAGAAACAGTTGGGTCACGCACAAATGATTTTCCTGATTTTGACAATACTTGCTCCACACTTACAAAGAAATTAACTGATTCTGTCATGTCAGTTCATAGATCTAATGGGAACATACAAAAGGAATCTCAAAACTTTGATGATTTGGAACTGGAACTGGATTTTGATGGCATGCTTTCCAGTGGCCCTGCATGCAATCTGCATGAAATATCAGATGAGAAAACGTCAGTGATAGGATGCACAGACTTGGTAAATGATAACTCCCATATACCTGGCACAAGGTTAGGACCAGAAGATCAATTGGTGCCACAATGCTCTCCTGATCAAAGTATCTCCTCTAAATTCACACAAAGCTACTGGAAGAATGTTAAAAATTTGGACATAGAAATTGCCAATAAAGAAGAGGTGGAAAATGGATGCAATAGTATTGAAGACCTTGAAGATCTCACTTGCCTGCCCAAGTTGACTCACTCTAAACAGATGTGCTCAGAGTATCCAACCCTACACTGTTCTAAAACAGATCTGGTAGGAGTTCCAGTAAAGGAAAACTCTATGGAGATGGCTCTGCACATAGCGAAAGAGAGAAGGAAGACTTTTACTATGATTTCTTCAGAGATTGAAAATGAAAGTTTCAGGCAAGATAGCACAGTGTTTGCTGTACCTACCAGTCAAGACAGCTGCCAATGGCAGCAAAGTGACTATTGTGATTTTGATGATATGAATGCTCCTGCAGTGGTAGACGAAAATGGAAATAAAAAGGCGGATTGTGGACATTTTGAAGACTTTGAAAGTTTTGAAACAATGGAAGACGGTATATCTGAATCGGCACGCTTGGATATAAGTGGAGTTAAAATTACAGAAAGTGAAAGAGAAACACGGCTTGAACCTAATGCTGAAGACAGAACACATACAGATGAATACAATGCTCAATTCAATTTGGATACGGAATCACACAGGCGAGTGAAACGTAATACAGATGACCTTGTTGAGGCCCAGTTGTACTTTACTGACTCTGAAGTACGAGGGCAGTCACCCAACACTAGTGAGTATTGTTGTAAGGGGCAAAATGTTGGTTTAAGGAGGGAGGAAGTGACGAGTAATGGGAAGGGCAAAGATGTGGAAGACGATGACATGGACTTCTGTCTGTTGGGAAATATAGAGCAAGAAGCCTTTTCTGATTTTAGTGATCTGGAAACTATGGGGGAAATGTATTAATTATACCATATATAAAAAAATCAAAAAATTTATTTTTTCCAGTTATAAAAGTGTGAGTATAAAAAATATCAATAAAAAACAACCTGTTTTGTTTCAGCACCCAGAAGTGTCATGCAAGCAAGCAAGTGAATATGGTTTTATGATCTTATGAAATTGAAATTTAGTGATATTCTCACACCTTGTGTGACAATTCCACTGAGTGCGCCCAAGACTGAACCCCAGACGACGACCCAGCCAAGATGCTGGTACATCAGTTCTCTCATGAGCTGGCCAGTGCGCTCCTGTGCCAACTCCTCCACCCTCCATGTCAGATATTGGTCCATCTCCTTCCTAAACCTTGGCACACTGATGGCCTATGAACACATTAAAATTAAACAGGAAGAAATAAGAGTTAAAAGGGGGTAAAAATGTTCAACCTACTTAACTAAAAATATCTTACATGATAAATTGATTTCTCACTGTATCTGCGCACATTTTTGCGAGTTTTTTTAAAAGCTACATTTCATTTACAACCCCTCCCCACTTCCCCCTCCCTCTCCCCAACACACACACACACACACACACAAAACCCTCTCTGGTTGGGCTACTAAATTGGATGAAGCACCAATAAGTGCGAACCCTCAGCGCTACTATACCTGAGCTAGTTATTTAATCATTTCTCAGACCAACCAGATATCACTAAGCTGTCCAATGAAAACAGTAAATGTAAACGCTGTCTTCATAAGAGAAGCTAAACATGCAAGGGACACTCACCAATAGTTTCAACATGAAACTCCAGTTCAAGCACTTGGTCAACTTCCCAGCATAAAGTACCACATACTGCATGCAAGAAATTATTAGATCATGTGATTACCACATGACAAAAGGGTTGTTACCCACAAAATCTAGTACCTATGTGGAGCTGATAGGTTTGCGTTTTCTAAAAAAAAATCAGTGTGAAATTAAAAAAAAAAGAAGAAGCAAAATTAGAGTTCTCACATAATGGTCAGTAATTTCCAAATCAGACAGACAGACAGCAAACTGACAAGACAACTACTATAACCCTCTCGCGCGTATACGCTGAGGGTTAACAAGTAATTAGCCGATACAAGAAAGGCTTAAAAAATTAGAATATATAAATAATGCTTATCTATATAATAATACACTTGTGTGTCAGTAACGACGACGGTGTGTGTATTCATGAATAATTCATGAGTTTTGTATGGTTCGGTAAAGTATTGTATGGTAGGTAAACTATCGTTCATTTATGGTAGGTAAAGTATCCCACAATCAGTAGAACGTGCTGGTTACTTCTAAAAAGCGGGTGCAATTGACAATGGAAGGCGGCGTAGGTTTAAAAAAGGAAGGCGGGAAGAGAAGGTAAACGGCGATTAATCGTAACTGAAAAGCGAATGGAATCGGCGAGGTAAGGGGTGTAGGTTTAAAATGGAAGGGAAGAGAAGTAAAAAAGGCGAGCGATTAATTATAACTAAAAAGCGGGTGGAATCGACGAGTAAAGGCGGGGGTTCGTTTTCAAAAAAAAGGCTAAAGTACGAAATAAAAGACAAAAGTTTCTCAGGACAGAAATTCAGAAGCAGGAGAGATAGACAAAGTAAAAGGGGGCTCCATGACTCAAGAAAAAGAGCTGAAGTTAAGAGAGGTGGGTAGAAGAATAGCTCAGATAGTTCAGAAAAAAGAGAGTAGGAGAGGGAAACTAACTGAGTAAGATAACTTGTGCTACTGCATTCTTACTTTGCAATACGTCAAGCGCCACTATGTGGTGGGTACTTGTGTACTACTATTATACCCTTCCACCCGTAAAGATTCTACAAACTGAACCTTTGGCTTTTGCAGCTGAGACTGGTGAATATTGTCCAAGACAAATGGTGCTGTTTCTGCACACAATGACAGCACAGCTGGTCTGACAGTTGCTTCTATCTTCTTCCTATTGAGTCCGAGTGGCTCAAGGAATTGAGCTTCCGGCTCAGCCAATGCGATGTCAAGATGACGCTCTATAATGCGAGCAGCTTCCGGGCTGTTGAGGGCTTGTGCAATGCTTTCTGTTACTTGGACATGGGAGGAAAATTCACGTATCTTCTTGGAAATGTAATCTTGGAGGTGCTCCGAATTGAAGAGAAGTTGCAGGACAATCATTCGAATAACATTCCGTATCTGCTGATGTTGCCGATAGAAAACTCTACAGCATAGTGAAACAGGAAATAAAACAGTAACAATAAAATTAATAATACTAATAATGTTTCAAAATATTTGATACTTTTTTTTGTTGCATATATCAATCCATTTTAACAAAATATGTGACCGTCTACAGGAAAACCGGGCACAACGCGGCGTGCGTAAATATCGAGAAAAGATCGATCGATTTCTTAAAAATGTATTGTTTCAAGCCGACGGAAGGGAACGGTTAGGTCTATTATAGTGGGAATGACTTAAGCTATGACGATAAAACTTGGAGAGCTCAATATCTGGACGCCGACAACTCTGTAAGTGCAAAAAAATTTTTTTCGAAGGGTGCCGCATTGTGCCCGGTTTTCCTGTAGACGGTCACATATACAGATGCATCTTTTTTTCTTTTCTTTTTTTTTTAAAGAGGGCATAAATTCAGGGTTCCAAAACCATAATAACAACAAAAACAACAACTTGTCAGTGGTTATCGTCCCTTAGCACAATTAGTGGCTATCGTCCCAAGTTTGAAGAAGTGGGGACAAAAGTAGCAGTTGTTTTTTTTTTGTGTGTGTATATGCGTGTGTGCTGTGTAAATGTTTACATGTACTTAAACTGGATGTGATTGTAATGTAATTTTTAAAAGCTTGGGTGGTTACTAGGTCTGGGCAAATTATGCTTCATTTCTACCTAATATGCTCTGCTCCAACTTGTCAAATTTACCTATTATGGTTTAAAATTTATCTATTGTGCTCCTATTATGCCCAATCATACACTCAAATAACGATGGCAAAAAGAGAAAAAGTCAGTTTATAGTTTTTTCATAGACTCTACACACACTATGTACTGACACTACCTACCACAGAGTCTACGGACCATGTGCTTTCAGCATGAATCAATCTCTCTCTCATGTAAAGATTCAAGCTTAGAAAACTATTTAACTGGTATGTCAGCAGCAAAGGCGGTCTATACAGATGCATAATGTGAATGACATTCTTTGCACCTCAAAATTAAAAAAAAAATCCTCAAAAACCACCTATTTTGCTGGCATTATGCTTGATGCTTTGGCCCACCTATTATTCCCAAAATTATGCTGGCAATTGATCCAGGCCTCGCGGTTATACTACATAGTTGACCAAAACACACACTTAAACACTCCCTCCCCTCGTAACTATGCATCTAGTGAATTAAAATACTAAGCTAACTATAAGGTATCCCGCACAATAATTCCTTTCTCTCTTATGATATATGTATAGAGTGTTTGTTATTGTATGAATCCCAATAGTTTCATTTTTACTTATATGACAGCTTATGCACATCCCTCTAGTATAACAAACCTTAATACTAGTCCTTAATTGACACTGTAACTCAGATCAGAACTTGTCAAACTTACCCACTGCCACATAACAATGGAATCTTATACAGCAGCATGAATACAGCCAATGCATTGGTTCCCCCACCAGCCAGGCCAAATACACCCGCTGAGATAATAAATCTAGAAAGTTGATCCACTGGTTCTGGTATTTCTTCTATGCTCTTCACTGTGACCAACAGCAAGATCCCAGCCACCAGAAGGGCCATCATTACTACAATGCTGATAGCACCCACGTCGCGAAAAAGAAAGAAGCAGCACCGTGCGCACGAATGACAGCAACTCCAGGTTCGGCCATTGCTCTTTGTCTCCGCTGCCCCTTCGAGCTCCAGCAGCTCTGCTCGTTCTTCCATGTCCAGCAGGGACGTCTGAAAAGTAACTATACTTATAAACTATAGCTATAACTAGGCTAACTTACTTCTAAAGGATTCCTAGCGACTAAATTCCTCCCTCGCTTCATCTTTGTTGTTGTTGCGATTATCCAAAGAAAAAACTGGTAAGTGATCGCTAAAGACGATATTTGTTTTGACGCATTTGTAAACTTGCCATGTTTTTGATTGGTATAATTATGTTGTTATTGCGAGAGTGTGAGGTTGGAGGGATTGCAGCATCGCTGTGAATGCAACCCTAGCCCTAGACCTTCATATAAATAATTATAATAATAAAATGATGATGATGATGATAATAATAATAATAGTAAGGTCAGCAAAAGGCAGCTAGTACAAGCAATCAGCAGTCAGTGCTAAGCAAGGATGGACAGCACCACAGTGATCATACAGTTGATCTATGTGCCCTCACAATTTCTTTATGGTTGCATCAGAATTAATAATTAAATATGGATGGTTTACATATTTGTATCGTCCAATTCTGACTTATGATGTTATCACACAAAAAATTGAAAAGTCTGCAAGTATTAAAAAGTCTTGGTTTAATTATAAAACTAAAGCTTTTCCTTGGAAGTTCCCATAATGAATGTATTCCAAGGTCCACAGGACACCCACGATACTACCAGGTCATCAGAGACACACACCTCAGCTGGTCTATCACTTATCCCTGCTCGACCTAGCTGACCATAGCCATTCCACCCCCATGACAGGAGTTTCCCACATTTGGTAAGGGTCACAGAGTGTCTGGACCCACATCCTATTCTGCAGAATTCCAACTCTTCCATTGGAATAAGACATGGCACAGACGAGGTTGCCCCTGTTGTGGCTGGTAGGCCCAGTTGTCCATGTGCATTCCATCCCCATGAATACAAGTCTCCAAATTCGGACAGCACCAAATTGTGCCACGCCCCAGAGGCAATTCCGGTCACTTTTATTCCGTCCAAGGCCTCAATGACGCACAGTTCCGTCCTTTTCTGAAGGTCTCCATGACCCAACTGTCCCCTCAGATTTTGTCCCATGGACCATACTCTGCCTGTTCCATCCTCAAGTAGCAGGATGTGATCACTGCCACAAGATATATCCTTCACAATCCTACCAGAAAATAGTCTACTTCCAGGGAGGGGCGTATTCAATGTTCGAAAGTACACTGAGCTGTCTTCACATAAAATACAAAATTTGTTATCTACCGAGTGCAAAGACGCAATGGGAGACTCCATTTTAATTTCACTTATATCTTCATTCTTATGATTACACAAAAACATCCTTTTTTTCACCGTCTTAAAAACTATGTCAGAACCCATGTCCCAAATTTTTGCAATTTTCTCTGAAGTGTGCTTTGATATGGCCTCTAAATATTTTTTCCATCTTCCTTCTGAAATAGTCCAAACTTCCTCATCCAAGGCAACACAAGAATAAAACCCATCCCAAGTACAACTTAAATATTTTTGAGAGGGTGGTTTACCAAAAGTGTGTAGTAATCTAATATCTTTTACATCCTGAAGTTGAGAAAATGAATTGAAATGCTCTTGAGGTAGCCCACAAACTAAAAATTTAGTCATCATAGGTGTGTGGTCGTCAAAATTAAAAACAGTTTGGTTCAAAGGTCACGGACACCCATTGAAAGTTTCTTTTCAAACCACGTGCGGTAAAAGGAGGGAGAAGGTTTTGTCTCCAGCTGTATATCCAGAAGCTACCGCTTATACGAGTTCATACAAAATGCAAAACGAAGCTGGAGAAGTCGTTGACGTGTATATTCCCCGAAAATGTAGTAGCAGTGGGCGAATCATTGGAGCTAAGGACCACGCTTCTGTACAGATTAACGTGGCTGGTGTAGACGAGAAAACGGGACGAGTCAACGGGAACACCACGACTTTTGCTGTCTGTGGCTATTTACGTGCCATGGGAGAGAGTGATGATAGCATCAATCGATTGTGCACTCAAAAGAACATTGCTACCAACCTTACTGATCAGTAGGACAATCCAAAGTGCTTTTTGTTTTGTTAATGTCAGTTATCAGTTTGTGAAAACTACATTTTATGGGGAATATAATCGAGCATACGTGTTTAAAAAAATTGCCAGTCTGAATAGGTAAAGGGTTTATTTGAGTGAATCACACCACCAGTAGGTAGAGATCGTATAGGGGTGTGTGAGGGCGACTACTGTATTGCTGCTCAACTTGGTCGTGATGGAAAAACCTTGTGTCTACCAGCATTCCCCGCTACACCCTACTCTACAGGAGGAACTACAGCAGCACTTCAATATGGTGCAGCCAAAAGATGTGGAACAATTTAGGGAGAAAATTGTCGCCATTTACGTTTTCGTAGCCCCTCCGGTGGACGCTGCTCTCATCGATTCTTTCCCGAACTTGAAGGTGGTGGGCAACAACGCAGTCGGTTACAGCCACGTTGACCTGGATGCTTGCAAGCGCCGCGGGATACGCGTGGGCTACACGCCCGGAGTGCTGAGCGATGCCACTGCAGACATGGGGTGGGCACTCCTTCTAGCTGCAGCTCGAAGAGTGGTGGAAGGAAATCACATTTGCAAAGACCCTGTTATCAGTCAAGCAGGCGTAATAGACTGGTTGGGGCAGGAGGTTTGCACCACTACACTGGGGATCATTGGCATGGGCAGGATAGGCACTGAAGTGGCAAGAAGGGCCAAAGGTTTTGAAATGGAGATCCTTTACCACAACAGAACCCGAAAGTCTGCTGAACTGGAAGAAGAGCTCGGAGCTACGTACATGGAGAATCTGACCGAGCTCTTATCCCGCAGTGACCATGTGGTCCTAGTTGCGCCGGCCACACCCTCCACTTATCACATGATGGGCAGGGAACAGTTCAAAGCGATGAAGAGCACGGCTACATTCGTCAACATATCGCGAGGCAGTCTGGTGGACCATGACGCACTGGTAGATGCACTGAAGAACAACACCATCGCTGCGGCTGGACTGGATGTGACAGAACCAGAGCCACTCCCCAGGGACCACCCTCTCCTCCAGTTGAGCAACATCG
>WLWD01000989.1_pt1 | contig 17839 bp, 16 predicted proteins | sample 6712731 | NCBI WGS metagenome assembly WLWD01 (sample SAMN12718690, study PRJNA576275) | sponge metagenome | isolation source: marine sponge | host: Mycale hentscheli | place: New Zealand: South Island, Marlborough, Capsize Point | collected 2014-11-01
CCAGAGCAGCTCTGTGGTTTCTTCACCACCATGCCGGTGTTCTGATGTACTTCCCCAGCGTGCCTGGTTTGGAGGACCTGGTCATCATAGACATCCAGGTAGTGTATGACAGTATCACTGGTGTCATTCTTAAAGCCATGTGCTTTGACAGCGTAGGTCAGGCCACATCCGAGAGATTCAGGAAGACAGGTCGATTCTCTATGACAGATTTGAAGACAGCTACGGCTGACATTTCTGGAGATCTGATTCCACCAGAGCAACTGGTAGCTTTGCTTGCATATCTTCACTTGATAGCTGAGATTGTGTCAGTCAAATCTTCTGATACTAACGCAGTGTTAAAAGAAGAGAAAGAATACATCATGCCTTGCGTGTTAGAAAACACTAGTGCAAAGGAACTTGACCAATTCCACAAAGAATCCTGTAGGTCATGTTTGGTGGAGCCTCTCTTGATGTACTTCAGAAGTGGGTTTACTCCTATGGGACTCTTTCCTGCTTCCATGGCTTGTTTCATATCTAACAAGTCCTTCACTTTCATCAGAGAAGGTGTCAAGAAAAACATGGTGCCCTTTTTGTACGGATCCAATTTAATTTGTGTAACATTTATATCTCGATGTAAATATTTTGAAGTCATAGTTTCGTGTGATCCAACATTCCAAGACTCCATTCACCAGGAATGTACTGCTTTAAAACAAGAAATAGAGGACACTCTAAAGAAGGCTAGTTCCAGAATGAACTACAACAGCTCCATGGACTACCAGTTTGCCTTTGACTGTCGTTCACATGAAGGAGGGAATCATCTCGGTGTTGTTGATGGAGCGCACTCTGTCCCGAAAGTCATGAAATGTCTCTTCAATCCATACAACGCACAAGCAGTTGTACTTAACAATAGACACCTCATTTGGTATGGACAGGTATGTAGAAATACTACTGTAGTTTATATTCGTGTGATAGTTACTTCTATTTCTTTTTTCAGAAGTACGAGAATCAATACTTGACGTTATTTCAGAAAGTGTGTCATGACTTGGTCCACTCAGTGACACCTTGTGTTATGACAGTAGCTGATTACTGCTACAGCAATGAACTCATATCACGAGATACCTATGACCAACTTCGTGAGTGCAAAGACCTGACTGATGAAAACAGAGCAAGAACTCTTTTGGATAATGTTCGTAGAGTTATTTCATCGAGACCCTCAGCTCTCAAGGAGTTTGTTACTGTACTGTTCCAAACAGGAGAATGTAATTATGTGGCAGATAAAATACAGCAACAGCTCCAGTAAGTATATTGTTATTATTGTAGCATTTGAATTATCGTATTGTTTGTGTAATAGAATTGTGGAATGAAGGAATGAAATCTGACAAAGCCACATGGACATACATTTGAAAACACTCATTGTATTGCACTTTACATTTTTTGTACAACATATCCCATATTTCAAATTTACACAACTGTTACTTTTAAATATATTTTCATTAAAAATGCTTAACACAAGTGTTATATAATAACAAAAACATAGTATGTGATTGTAAAATAGTTTGATATTAGTTACCAATATTGTCACTCATTGGTGTAGTCAGACTCTTTACCAACCTCTGCACTTACTGATACTTTATTGAACCACTACTTGTACAAAGGGTCAGGGAACATGGCCATACCAAATTTGTTTTGCTACACATGGTCAATTACTGATAGCTAATTACTGTGAATGGCCCTCCTCAACCACAAATAGAAATTCCAATACTGTCAGCTACCTTTTCCAGACTGTGCCACTCGCTGCCAAAGTCTGCCAGACAGTCCAATACTAGTAGCCCCACCGCCAGATTAAGGCTCCAGCTCGGGTTATAGTCCCTCCGCCGCCAACATCTCAGTCACCCTCAGCGTTCTCTTCCCTGAGCATAAAGCGAACTGTATATACACTGCTGGCTGCAAGAAATTATTTGCTCATGTGATTATGACATGACGCTAGGGGGCGTTGCCCATAAAAGACATGGAGCTGAAAGCTTGCGTTTTCTCAACGATTAGCCCGAATTAAAAAAAAAGTAGCACAATAAAAGGTCTTAAATCTTCATCCGAGTAAGTTCATACCTAAATCAATTGTTAATTGTCAGTAATCTCCAAAATCAGAGCGTGACAGACAGACAAACAGACAAACAGACAAACAGACAGGACGACTACTATAACCATATCGCGCATGCGCGATGGGGGTTAATCACACTCTACAAGTCTTTAGTACAGAGTTCTTGGGGGTGGGGCTGACAAAACACCGCATGAAGAAAAAAAAGCGCGCAAAGATTGTAAGCTTAATTGGTAGGCGGAGCCAGTGTTTACATTTGACGACCCTATCCTATGGAGACTAGACAATTGCGTGGCGCAGAGTGTATGATTTCTTATCTTTAATAGTGATTCTGACTCTTTCAGTATGGGAGGAGAGGTGAGTATTTCAATTATTGGCTTCAGGTATAAGAATATAAGAAACGTTGTAGTCACAGTGAACATAGACTCCAACTTTTTTTTCTAAGAGGACCCTTTTATGTGAATAAGGCAGTTGTGCAAAAATTTGCTAAAAATGGTGCACTGACTTTGCTGCAATTGTTAGCTAGGGAGTAATGACTAGGATAATGTGATTCTGCTGTAATTGTTAGCTAGGGAGTAATGACTATGATGTGATTCTGCTGCAATTGTTAGCTAGGGAGTAAATGACTATGATGATGTGATTCTGCTGTAGTTGATTTTGTACGGTGGTCTTGACAACATTAAATTTGATCAACATCAATTAAAGTAATGGTGGTCTGCTTTATTTTTTTTCCCGCTGTGCAGAAGAAATGTTTTCCAGTGAGTGCTACCCTTTACCATTTGCTAAAATGGTAGCACCAGCGTATATTCATACTAGCCGCGGTGATCAAGGTCATATTTCCAACATATTGGTGAAAAAGAATATTCTGCACAATGGTATAATTTCATCTAGCTGACAATTTTCCTGAACAAATAAAAAATGAGGTTACTTGCAGGGAATTGTGGCAAAGTTAAAAAAAAAAAGGTGGAGTCATGAAGATCCCTGGACTGAAGTCTGTGTGTTCACCAATTGCATCAGAATATTGTATTAATTTTTCTGTAGCATAACATCAGCTTTCAAGTTCTGGCTGACAATATACTTCATGAAGATGTCACTGTACAGCTGGTGTCTGTTAGGTAAGGGGACGCTAGAGTGTAGAACATCGTAACCATTGAATGAATGAATGAATGTTGTTGCAGGAAGGTGAAGCATCTGATCATAGGCAACAAGAAACACAAGTCTGACTTGGTTCAGGTTGGAGTGGTACCCAGGTGTGTTACCATGATGGCACAAGCTAAGAGCTCACTTTATCATGTTCATTCACTGTTAATCTATCATTTGGTGGTGGTGGCTTAAGAGGAGAGAATTGGTCACTTAAAACTAAAACAAAGCAAAAGATTAGATAGACAGTCAGACAATGTGTATTTTTGAAGAGGAACGGAGAAGGGTGTGCACTTGTAAATTGTTCTAATTGAAGCAACCATATACTATCCCATCTGGTGAAGTAATATGCATGATACACATGAATAGAATAAAAGGGATATTTTAGTACATGCAGTGTTTCTATATAATTTCTCCTGTTGGTGTATGTACGTAGATTAGTGAGATTGCTGGCAGAGCCGGAAGTCATCAGGAGCTTCTATGTGAGGTCATCACTGCTCTAGGCAGCTTTGCTCATGGTACATAATATGTACTTGTGCATGTATGTATGTATGTGAGTGTATGCATATGTGTATGTATGAGTGTATGTATGTATGTGTGTGTGTATGCACGTGTGTATGTATGTATATGTGTGTATGTAGATATGTATGTGTGTATATATGTGTGTATGTATGTGTGTATGTGTCATACTCAGTATTGTTTCCACTTGCTGTAGGGACGAAGTCGTCTATTGATGCAGTCATCTCTGCAGAGGCTGTGCCATCTTTATCTAGAGGTATGGTCACGATTGGTCACGTGTAGCCAGACCCTTTACCAACCACTGATTGATCGAGGGAAAGAAAGGATCTGAGATCATGCACTATAAGGACTTGTGCACATCATTCCCTAATAGGGTGCTTCAATTCATAAGTTCCTGTGAGCTTGCGGGACATACGTACTGTATCATGCAGTGGCACAACTGTAGAGAGAGACTTGAGAAAAGTGGTTGTGACATGTATTATATGCCAGAAAGTTAAGATCGCCATTTTTGGGAGGCACTTTGAACAATTTTCTCAGACCCTTCTCCTGCATACTTAACTTGGTAAAGGGTTTTTGGCCTCACAAGATAGTTCAAGATATTGAGGAGGAAATGGTGTGTTGTGAGATACTTCAGTAATCTTTTCTGTCTCACTATTCTAGGTCTGCTGCATTCTTCTTCTCCAGTTGTCCTCTGCTGTCTGCGTACCCTATCCACCCTTTACTCTTGCAACCTTTACGCTTTGGACTCTGACCTCATCTTCTATAATCCCCAGATTGTGTCCCGCCTTGTTTCTCTCCTTGTTGAGCCACACCCCTTAGGTCAAAGGGCAGCCATACTGCTAGCCAAGACTTGCCAGGTACATATTAAAAAAAATAACTTTCTCCCTCTTCCCCCTCCGTCTTACAATACATCCATCCAGCTATGTACCAGTCGAGTGGTGATATCAGTGGCATAACTAACACATTACCTCTGCTCCAATAGCTCTTTCTGAAGATGGTAGCATTGTTATACCTGTAGGCTTTGCTCCTTGACAGCGTGGTTCATCTGGCATGTATAACTTACAACTTAAGTTCCTCAAATTTAACTGTCGAATGTTTATTAATTATATTTTCTGAAGGGGAAAAAAAAACAACCAATTGTGACTGTGCAGCTTTACGCTACCAGTAATGCCCTTAAATGAGATCATATCAACATGGCCATATTGCTGACACTGCAAGTTATTGTTCTAATGAGCGATTAGCTGAAGAATGCGCGAGCACACGTGATCTAACGTGTGGGTGGACTCGCTTTTCTGTATTATTGGCATAGCTAAGCCTTGAAACACTGAATGTTCACAATTATAATACTTTGTTGTTGTTGTTGTTGTTTTCTCTCAGACGCGAGACCATCAGTCTTTGTTGTGCGAGTATCAATCACTACAGAAGTTAGTAGGAAACTTGCGGTCTCCAGTAAATAAGGTGGGCGGAGTTATGTTCATGCTAATGAAGAAGTACGGTGTATTGTATGTGATATTATAGAATAATGTACAGTATTGTGGAAATAGTGTGTGTTATAGTCACTTGAGGAGTCTAGTAATGGTGCTTATGTATGTAGTATTAGGGCATATATAAAATATATTAATAGCAACTTTTTCTCTTTTTAACAGCCAATATAGTTAATTATAACTTGACGCTATTGGCTGTTAAAAAGAGAAAAATTTTCTATTATAATTATTTCAGCCGAGAATGACTGAATCATAAAATATATTGCATATCCTCTGCTATATGCACGTCTTATAAGTCCAATATACAAGTTTATTTATGTCCGTGTGTGTCCCTTTTACAGCCTGTGTGTGTCCTATGTAGTATGTGTGTGTCTATATGTCCTATATATCACATGTCTATTTACATATAGATGGTGGCTGCCTCCCTGCACTGTATGTCTTCCATAGTGTATGATAATCCAGTGACGGCCAACTTGTTAGCATCACGTACATTGGGCAATAAACACATGACTGCATGGGTTGGGAGATGTTCAGATTTGGTAAAGAATCATTTCTCTGTATCAGTATTTGTTCAAGACTGTAAATCATATTTTGATTTTTTTTGTTTTGTTGTAGTTTTGTGTTGCTTTTTTTTTTTTTTGCTCATGTGTGTGTTTTTGTGTGTAGTTGAGTATCAAGGAGAGCCATTGGTGTGTGCTCTTCTGAAGATCTTGTCTAATAGCAGAGATAACAATATCAAGATGGCAGAGCTGCTAAATGGTGAGTAGTTATCACATTAATGTTTGCATCTAACAGATTCATCCATCCACCTGTGCAAACATACACCTGTGCAAACATACACTCATACACCTGTGCAAACATACACTCATACACCTGTGCAAACATGCACTCATACACCTGTGCAAACATGCACTCATACACCTGTGCAAACATGCACTCATACACCTGTGCAAACATGCACTCATACACCTGTGCAAACATACACTCATCACCTGTGCAAACATACACTCATACACCTGTGCAAACATACACTCATACCCCTGGCAAACTACACTCATCCACTTTGCAAACATAACACTCATACCTGTGCAAGCACACAACTCATACACCCGTGCAAGCACACACTCCTACACCTGTGCCAACACACACTCATCACCGTGCAAACACAACATCATACCCTTGCCAAACATACACTAACACCTGTCACACATACACTCTACACCTGTGCAAACATACACTCATACACCTGTGTCATAACACCACCATACACCTGGGCAAGCCACACTCATACCCTGTGTCAGCACACACTCCTACACCTGTGGCAAACACACATCATACACCTGTGCAAACCTACACTCATACACCTTCAAACATACCCTCCATACAAAACATACAACCATAACAGACACAAAATAAAACCAACCCACCCAAGGACAAACCCGGTGCAATCACACACTCCTACACCTGTGCCAAACGCCTCATACACCTGTGCAAACATACCTCATACACCTGTGACAACATACACTCATACAACCTGTGAAACATGCACTCATACACCTGTGGCAGCTCACACTCATACCCTGGCAAACTCACACTCATACACACCGGTGCAAACACTACACCATACACCTGTGCAAACAACCTCATAACACTCTGTGCAAACACAGCACACTCATACACGTGTCAACACACCTCACCCTGTGCAACCCACACTCATAACACCTGTGCAAACATACACTCAAGTACACCTGTGTCAAACACACTCATATCCCTTGTGGCAAACACACCACTCATACACCTGTGCAAACATGCACTCATACACCTGTTCAGCACACACTACCTACACCTGGTGCAAACATACACTCATACTCCTGTGCAAACATACACTCATACACCTGTGCAAACATACACTCATACACCTGTGCAAACATACACTCATACACCTGTGCAAACATACACTCATACACCTGTGCAAACATACACTCATACTCCTGTGCAAACATACACTCACACACCTGTGCAAACATACACTCATACACCTGTGCAAACATACACTCATACACCTGTGCAAACATACACTCATACTCCTGTGCAAACATACACTCATACACCTGTGCAAACATACACTCATACACCTGTGCAAACATACACTCATACACCTGTGCAAACATACACTCATACACCTGTGCAAACATACACTCATACTCCTGTGCAAACATACACTCACACACCTGTGCAAACATACACTCATACACCTGTGCAAACATACACTCATACACCTGTGCAAACATACACTCATACTCCTGTGCAAACATACACTCATACACCTGTGCAAACATACACTCATACACCTGTGCAAACATACACTCATACACCTGTGCAAACATACACTCATACACCTGTGCAAACATACACTCATACTCCTGTGCAAACATACACTCACACACCTGTGCAAACATACACTCATACACCTGTGCAAACATACACTCATACACCTGTGCAAACATACACTCATACTCCTGTGCAAACATACACTCATACACCTGTGCAAACATACACTCATACACCTGTGCAAACATACACTCATACACCTGTGCAAACATACACTCATACACCTGTGCAAACATACACTCATACACCTGTGCAAACATACACTCATATACCTGTGCAAACATACACTCATACACCTGTGCAAACATACAGCCATACACCTGTGCAAACATACATTGGTGCATCTTTCTGAAGCAAAGTGTATTTGAGCATTATACAACAATACCTTGATTATCTGAACGTCAATAAACCATAACATCGATTCATCAAACAAACACAAAAAAAATGTGCACAAATTTAACAATAGTTATTCTTGTCACTTTTGTTGTTGTTGTTGTTGTTGCAAAAGCTTCTACCTTCCCAGTTCTTTTTTCTCACATTAGGATGTCTGTTGCTGGAGGTGTAATTCTTTTATCAGCTGTACTGTAAATGTGCCTGTTCTTCAAAGAGTGTGTTCTAAATGTTAGTGCGATGTGTGTTTCAGAGATGTCCAAATATTCCTGTAGCAGAACTCTAAATGTCCTATTATTGCATAGTTTTCTCTGTCATGTTAACACTATTGCAGAAATATTGTAAACTTCGGATTACTAATGAATCACACGTTAGGCTAATCTAATTAAATAACCACTTTGCTTTATTTACTTTCTAATAATGCCTGCTTGAATTATCCAGTAGATAGTGTGTGTGTGTGTGTGTGTGTGTGTGTGTGTCAGCCTGTCCTTCCTGCATCGCTGCAGAGGAATAGGAGATCCCTACTCCCCAGGCAAAATGGAGTCTTTCCAAGCAGACTTTGTTGCCATGGACACTTCTCAGTCTGGTAAAGGGTCTTCAATACCCTCCCAGTCCGCCTATGGCATTGACAATTTTCAGTCTGGCATTTCCCTCAAGGTGTTACCTACTCTGGCACGGTTTACAAGGCAGGACATGGAAGTTCCGCTCAGGACGGAAGCCATCTCAACTTTGGGTGAGTAGATAACAACTTCAAGTATGTATCACGTTAGACAGGATAACGTGTTTTGCTACTAATGAACACTATACTTTATTATAGTATACCAAATAAATTTTCAATGCAGTATCAAGTCAATATGAAGAATCTCTCTTTTATTATTATTTTATTATTAAGTGAATGAAGGAGTTGTGGGGGTTTAGGGTGAATAGAATTGCATGCCTACTGTATGTATTATGTAAATCAAGGTTTGTATTGCAATCTATTGGATTCCAATGGCTACATGTTCAGTATACTAGAGTTAGATATCACAATGGTCTTATTGCCAGTGTTGCCCAAGCCTAGCATTAAAAGTACCTATGTGCCTACTGAAGTGGGCAAAGGGTATATCATTAAGAATGGGCTGTATTTCATTGCAAAAATGGTATCAATTTACTATGGGTGACTGCAGAATGTAATACTAGAGGTGTGCTTGAGCACAAATGGCGAGCAAGCCTAAAACTACACTATTGTTAAATGATTGATTTTAACTTCTATCATCAAGCTACTAAAAAAAAGTCGAGTTTTTAAATTACGGTAACCTTTTTGCCCTCTGCTGTCCCTGCCCGCCGCCCTTATTGCCTACGGTTTGCTGGAAATACAGGGTGTCCTCTTGCCTTACAGGACAAAAGGGGGGTTATTTGCCTCTTTGAGTGTTGAGGTTGGAGTTACATTGGCCCCGCCTCTTTGGCCAATGAATCATGTAAGCACCCCTCTCTGCTTGCTGGGTGCTTATTCCTCCACCCTCCAAAGATCAACACCCCTCCTCGTACCCTTGTATTCCATTCTTCCACACCCCTTGTACCCCCGTACCCTATTCCACCCGCTCCTCACCCCCTCTCACCCCTTATTCCTCTCTAGACTAATTGCCCCCTGCCTGAGATTCCCCTGTAATCTGCTGTCTTTTTTTTTTTCCAAAAATGTGCACAACATCCTGCAATTTCAATGCCTATTTAAATACATGGTCAGTCACTATCTCCTCCAGCTGTAGACTACCCCTGTGGTCCCTGTTCAGCATCAGCGTGTCAGCCTCTTGGTCATCTCTGCTAGCTGTTCACGTGGTGTGTTGTGGTGTGTTTATGTAACGTTGATAAGCACTGCTCTGCTATCTGCCTAGCATCATGATAGTGGCATCCTCTGTGCCACACTTCGCTGCCGTAGTTGCCGCACCTTTCCTGAAGGTGTGCCCAGAATAACCCGTGCTACTCCTGCTCTGGATAGGGCTTCCTTCATTTCCTTCACCATCTTAGCCCTTGTCAGTGGGCGGCCATCCTAATAGCGGAAGAACGGACCTGCGCCTGGACCTCTTGCTACCATAAATGTCAGCACCGCGGATACTGGGCACAGCTCATCTTGGGTGTGTCTAATATGAACATCCAGGCCCTTCCTGAATGGGTCTGTTTTGGATGCTTTCAGACGAACTCTCAAGGCCCGTGGCTTGGTAATGTTATCCACCAGAATGTCTTGGAAGGACAGATGAGCCCCCATGTCAAAGGCCTCAGCCGATGGGACTGTAATCTCCCCCAGCCTGAAGAAGCCAAAGAAGCATAGCGCTGCTGCTGCCCACAGCATTCTGCCCTCCTGTGGGTTATCTCCCCTTACCCATACTGTTTTCAGCTTCTGGTCTGTCGTGATAGGCAACCTAAGTCTGCTGATACTGCCACCACGTTTGGCCTGAACTGCCCTGATTCCTCTCAGAACCTGGACCAGCCTTGCCATCTGACAGATTTCGGGGTCCTTCCAACCTCCTGCCAAGTGCAGCTGTCTGACCCCTGCCAAGTAGCATTTTATTGAGCTATGGGCCAGACCCTCCTCCACCAATCTTGTCGCGAAGCGGCATAATATGTGTTCCTTCACAGATAGTGGGTGCAGGTGTGTGTCTGTGCAGAATGACAAATGCTTCTTTTGTGCTGATGCGTATGCTTTCTTGGTGTTGTCTGCTAATCCCTGTTGAAAGCAGAACTCCACTGCTCTGCCCATCCCTGTGATGTCCGGTCTGGTTTCCGAACCAGCAGCACGTCTAACACCGCCGCCGGGATCTCCGTGGGTGTTGGATCCGCCTGCACATGCAACATACGAAACCTTGACATTGCATTCCTTGAAAGTGCATCTGCTAATATTGGTCTTGCCCGCTATGTGTGTGGACACGATTTCAATGTTGAACCTCGCTTTCAGGAAGGCCAGGCACCGCAGTAAATGCATACATTCCTTGTCCCCTGTTCCCTGGTTGACAATAGCAACTACTGCTTCATTGTCGCACAGTACCTGGATGGTGGCGTTACGCCATTGCCTGCCCCATACGGTCACTGCCAGTACAATTGGAACGAGCTCCTTGTACGTAATATGCGACTCCTGCATTTCTTCCTGCCATTGCATGCGAAACCAGTGATTGGACCAGCAAGCCCCGTACCCCCATGAGCCAGATGCATCAGTAGCCACTACTTTGCTGACCCTTGCTTCTGGGTGGCCTAGCAATACGCGCACACCATTCCAGGTCTCACAAAACCTCCACCACCATTCTATATCAGATCTTGCCTCTGTACTCAGCCTCACAAAATGATCCAAGCGCTTTGCTGTAGTGGATAAGTCTATCAACCTGCGAACGAAGGTTCTACCCGCTCTGACCACTTTGCTAGCGTGGGCCAGCAGGCCCAGCAGCGAGAGTAGCTCTCGCTTTTTGCACGCTCTTCTTTTCCGCCAGTAGCCCAATTCTGCTTTCAGCCTGCTCAGCTTTTCAGCTGGCAACTTCAGCTCCATTGCAATCGAATCTATCTCTGTGCCTGTGAATGAGATAGCTGTATCTGGGCCCTCATCTTTTTCCGGCTCTGGTGACAGGCCCAAATGCTCACAGGTTTCGTGCATGATTACATTGTTGCTGCTGCATTCTGCTGACCTGGGTGCTTCCAGTGTAATAAAATCATCGACGTAATGAAATACCACAGACACCCCTTTCTGCTGCATCACCCAGACTGCTGCATCACCCAGACTGCTGCATCACCCGGACTGCTGCATCACCCAGACTGCTGCATCACCCAGACTGCTGCATCACCCAGACTGCTGTATCACCCAGACTGCTGCATCACCCAGACTGCTGCATCACCCAGACTGCTGCATCACCCAGACTGCTGCATCACCCAGACTTCTGCATCACCCAGACTGCTGCATCACCCAGACTGCTGCATCACCCAGACTGCTGCATCACCCAGACTTCTGCATCACCCAGACTGCTGCATCACCCAGACTGCTGCATCACCCAGACTGCTGCATCACCCAGACTGCTGCATCACCCAGACTGCTGCATCACCCAGACTGCTGCATCACCCACACTGCTGCATCACCCAGACTGCTGCATCACCCACACTGCTGCATCACCCAGACTGCTGCATCACCCAGACTGCTGCCATCACCCAGACTGCTGCATCACCCAGACTGCTGCATCACCCAGACTGCTGCATCACCCAGACTGCTGCATCACCCAGACTGCTGCATCACCCAGACTGCTGCATCACCCAGACTGCTGCATCACCCAGACTGCTGCATCACCCAGACTGCTGCATCACCCAGACTGCTGCCATCACCCAGACTGCTGCATCACCCAGACTGCTGCCATCAACCCATACTGCTGCATCACCCAGATGCTGCATCACCCGACTGGCTGCATCAACACCCAACTGCTGGGCCCCATCACCCATACTGCGCCAACAACCCAGACTGTGCTGCATCACCCTCGACTCGCTGCATCAACCCAGACTGCTGCATCAACCCACACTCTGCTCATCACCCACTACGCTGCACTCACCACCCACACTGCTGCAATCACCCACACGCTGCATCACCCAGACGCTGCTCCACCCAGACTGCTGCATCACCCAGACTGCTGCATCCCCCAGAACTGCTGCAATCAACCCCGACTGGGGCTGCATCACCCATACTGCTGCATCACCCGACTGGCTGCATCACCCAGACTGTGCTGCATCACCCATACTGCTGCATCACCCAGACTGCGCATCACCCAGACTGCTCATCACCCCGACTGCTCATCCACCCGCTGCTGCATCACCCAGACTGCTGCATCACCCACACTGCTGCATCACCCAGACTGCTGCATCACCCACACTGCTGCATCACCCAGACTGCTGCATCACCCAGACTGCTGCATCACCCAGACTGCTGCATCACCCAGACTGCTGCATCACCCACACTGCTGCATCACCCAGACTGCTGCATCACCCACACTGCTGCATCACCCAGACTGCTGCATCACCCAGACTGCTGCATCACCCAGACTGCTGCATCACCCAGACTGCTGCATCACCCACACTGCTGCATCCGCCACCGCCGTGAATATCAGCAGGGCCAACCTCAAGCCAAACGGCAGTGCCGCATCAATCAGCACTTTCTCCCGCCATTGCATATCCAGCAGCTGCCTGTCTCCCGGGTGAATTGGAATGTGCCTGTATGCTTGTTTGATATCCATCTTCGCCATAAGGGCCCCTTTTCCCAGCCTGGCTACCTGCTGTGCCACCTCGTCCACTGACTTAGCTGGGCACCGCTGACCTCGTGTGACCCCTGCCCTCCAGTAGGCTCTGCTGCAACATGAGAAACAACCCCTCGTAATAATTTTTTTTAACCAGAGCCCCCTGCTTCCACTCATTGTGTCCCTAGTTACTCCTATCTACCCTTACTAACCCCACCCCCCATCTCTTTCATTTTTATTTTATTTATTATTTATTTTTTATTTTTTATAACCTGCCCCCTGCACTTAGCAACCAGGTCTACAGTATTCCCTTCACATCATCATAACGTCTGACAATGCAAGTCTGCATTATATGCACAACAGTACAGTTCTAAGGTTGACTTGCTCCTACTTGCACTTCGCCGCAGGATGGCCTTCACCACATCTGGCACACACGTGAGCGAATTTGCACTCCTTGCCATACTTGCAGTCGCCGTTGTACTGGTTGAATTTGATACATACTGTCTTGCCGCCGCTCCCTGTCTCCCTGCTTTGCGGCTCCATCTGACCAGGCCCCATGTTCCATGACCTCTTCCTTGGTCGATAAGGACATTCGGCTGTCTTGTGGTCCAGCTCCTGGCAGTTGTTACACCAATTTTCTTTGGACAGCTCCTGACCAGTAAAACACTGTGCATATAGGCTAGGGTCTACTTTCTCCCATTGCATTTCCGGATTGCCTGCCGCTTCCTGTCGAAACTGCTGGTCGTATATGACCCATGCTGACCAGCAATATCTTTTACTTGCTTTGGCTATGACTGACATGTAGCCCATTAGATCTGGCAGTAGCTCTGGATATTTGCTTGACAGCACTGTCACGTAGATAGCAAAACACTGCCCCCATGTCGCGAAGTCAGGAATAGTCCTCCTAGACTGCAACAAGTCCGCTGCCTGTACTAGCACTAGCTGACCCTCTCCTGGCTGGGATACCGGTCTGCTCTTGCCTTTCGCCGGTGGAAATTCAGTAAACTCAACATACTGCCTCGGTATGATCCTGTCCCTGAGCTTCTGTGTGATGGGAGGAAGACCTGTGCCCACGCATGTCACCTTTGAAGCCATCGGCTGGGACCGTGAGCTGCCTGCCTCGCTGCCACCCTCTCCGCCTTCATGGTCCTCGCTTGCTCTGTCTGCTGGGAATTCTCTCACCCCGCTTACTACCAGTTCCCTCGCAGTCGGCATAGTCCCCGCAGCATCTGCACAGTCACATGTCTAGCTTGGTGCCTGCTATCGCACAACTTGCATCCTAACTAGCAACAGTATCTGCACAGCAGTAAAATTTCTCGCCTTGTGCCTGCTATCGCACAACTTGCATGCTATTTTCATCATAGCATCTGCCCAGCAATCCCCTCCTGGTTTGTGCCTGCTACTGTACAACCCATATGCTACTTTAGCCATAGCATCTGCGTGGTAGTTACATGTCTAGTTATGTGCCTGCTAATGCACCACCTGCATCCTAACTAACCCCAGCGTCTGCCCAGTAATTACCTGTCCGGGTTTGTGCTTGCTGTCGCATGATTTGCATACTAACTTAACCACTGTGTCTGCACAGCAATTACATGACTAGCTTTACCCTGCTACAGAACAACATGCCTCCTAACTAGCCACCCACCTGCCCTTGCTGCCCCTTCCTCACCCATCATGCTCTACAAGGGTCCTGTCCACCACCCTAGTAAAGTTTCACAGCTCAACCGCTGGAGTAGGGCTTGCTGGTATAGGACCCCTTCACCTACCTCCCACTACTCTTAAGCCCGTTCCCCTCACCTTCGCTCGCGCGAGCCGAGTCTTCCCTAGCGAGTATGTGTTGTGTCACGCCTTCTATCAATGCCTGCATGGTGGCCTCATCGATCTGAACTGCCCGAACTGCGGCTGACCTCTCTGCCATGACTATCTTTTGATACTCCGTTCGCTTCGCCCTTAGAGCCTGCCTCTTGCGCTTTCGTCCTTGCTCGAGCTTTCTTTCCGTTACCTGCTGCTGTCAGCCGACTCTTTGCTGCCACGTGCACTCAGCTCACATGTGACTGTTGCTTACCCTTTACCTACTGCCCCCATATGCCCTGCCCTCCTTTCCGTGCTTCCACCTATTTCGCGAGACATCACTCGGGCAGGTTAACTACGTTTAAACATGTTTATTCTCCATTCAAGATTGGATACGTTGCTACTTTGCACTTTCATTCTGACACCCAGTTTTTAAAGCAAGAAAATGTGCATACCCAAGCGTCATTCACCACTGATGCTAATCATTGCCATACATACTGTGACTTTAATAGAAATGGCATGCATTAGCGTACTTTGTTGTGGTGGTACGTGTATGTAATAGAAGGTATATGGTGTGGGCGGGGATGCGGGTGAAAGTTGAATGACGTCCCAGGGAGAGCATAGCTAGTAGATTTCCCCGGGATGTACGTAGTTAGTTACGCCACTACCGTAGTCCACGAGGTGGCTGGGGTGCGCTTGACAAGGTAAGTAATAGGTAGCAGATATACAAACACAAGACAAACACACACACAGGACTATGCAGTAGACTGAAATACAACTCAGCAAAAACACAACTAATATACTGCCAGAAATCACATGACATAAAATAGTGAGTTCATGATTAATGAAGTTCACTGTTCCTTGGTCTCTGTCCCAGCACCAGGCCCTGGCTCCACACATGGTTTTATTTGTTTGTTTGTGTGTAGGTATCAGGATGCATATCAGTATCAGAACATCTTTGGTCCTCCGGTGTAATTCGAGGCGGACTACGACAAGAAGCTGAAGGAGAGTCAGATGCAAGGCAACATTGAAGTACGCTGGGAGATGGGACTCAATAAGAAGAGATACGCCTACTTCAACTTCCCTCGCAAAGATGGAGGTGTGTAGCAGATGTGACCATTGTACTACTTAATGACTAACGTTAGAACTTTAGTGACATGTGATAGTCACTGTGTATGTGTGTGTGTGCGTGTATGTGTGTGTGTATGTGTGTGTGTGTGTGTGTAGACATGCGTCTAATGCAGGGTGATGAGTTGAGGTTGAAGTATAGTGGTGCTCTACGCACGTGGGAAGGGATTGGTCACGTCATCAAAGCTCCCAACAGTAAGTATTAAAAAGAACCAGTGTATAGCATCCAATATATACGTACATGTGCTAATCATGTTCCAGCTTTGGGATTGAATTTTATTGAAGGGTATTTTTTACCCAGTTTGTGTCAAATTTGAAGGTGTATATATAATGTGATTCTAACTTTGATTTGACTGTGGGATTAAGAAAAGGTTACCTTATCACACTGAGGTAACTGCTGCTGTAATGACTGCAGTAGTGCAGAAGTGCATACACTACTTTACTACATATGAAAGCTGATTGCTTGCAGTGAATTGAAGTCTGGTGCTTCACTACAGCTCATTAGCAGCTACAGTGTAACTTTTAAACAGGTATTTTTTGTTCATGTGAAGTTCACAGAGTGAAGCTCAATTACTGATGTACTTGTATCTTAGTACATAATTCGATGTCTATTTACCACGTCTTTCCTTTCTTGTAGCTGGTTTTGGAGAGGAAGTTGGACTGGAGCTCAAGTCCAATGTGGGCGTGCCCGTTGATATCACCACCAACTTCTGTGTAGACTTCGTGTGGAAGTCTACGTCGTTTGATCGCATGCAGAATGCCATGAAGATGTTCGCTGTGAATGAGACTGCAGTTTCTATTTACCTGTACCACAAGTTGCTGGGGCACGACATTGAGGATCAGATGAACAAGTTACCATTACCTAAACAGTGAGGATCTGGGAAATAAGAGCTTTTTTGTGTATTGTTTTAAGATGCAGTCTTTGAGCTAGGGCTGGGAGGTATTGACAATTATAGTATCACTATATTTTGAAAAAAATTATAGCAATATTACTAGATACCTACTATTATATTTCTGATGATAATTTAATTTATAATTTTGTTGAGTAATGTATAATTTGGTTATGAACAAAAGCAAAAGCTTGAAAATGTAGTTATTTTAAGTTCTTAGCTAAGAATGTCAGCATGTCCACTTTTTGAGGATTCATACTTGCTCGTAATGGGGTAACTGTATTTCCAGAACAACTGAAAATTCTTTCTGAAGGTGAGCTAGTGGCGCACACACAAAGATACTTTCTAGCCTTATTAGAAAGAATAGGTAGCTTTGATCCTCTGCAGAAGCACTTGTAGAACTTGATGTTGCCTGTTTATCTTCCTCGTGTTCTTTAAAAAAAGTTCCAAGACTTTTTTTCCGTTTTGCTGGAGGTGGTTCAGTGGATTCAGTTGAGCTACAACATGGCTGACTGGGCTGTGCAGTAGCAGGTGGAAGTGTGATAATTTCCAGAACTATCCTTTCTTTGATGTCCTCTACATCAGAGTCACTAAAAGGTTTGGACTTAAACCGAGGATCTAAAAATGTAGCAAACTGCAAGATCCTGTGAACTTCATTGGAAACCGAGTAACGGCTTTGAAGGTCATTAATTACACGTTCTTTTAAATCCTTGGTTAGTTGAGTATCACTATCTTCCTCTTTTAGGATATTAGATTCAATCAACTGGAGCATTGGCAGTACTGCAGAGACAGTGACATACG
>WLWD01006309.1_pt1 | contig 17839 bp, 8 predicted proteins | sample 6712731 | NCBI WGS metagenome assembly WLWD01 (sample SAMN12718690, study PRJNA576275) | sponge metagenome | isolation source: marine sponge | host: Mycale hentscheli | place: New Zealand: South Island, Marlborough, Capsize Point | collected 2014-11-01
AGAAGCTTTTGTTTAAAGAAGCAGACTTGTCCTAGTCATGAGTTTCAAGGTTACAATTCAGGTAATGTCGTGGTAGACAATGGTAAAGCTGCACTTCTAGGGTTTCAGGTCACCAGTACAACCCAGGGGAGTTATCAGTGGTTTCTGAATGGTAAGCCACTATCAGACAGTGAAGTGTATGCAGGTACTAGCAGGCCATTTTTATTTATTAGCCAAGTGAACTGGAAAACAGTAGGCGAATATGAGTGCCAAGAGTCGTCCACAAATAAATACAGTAAAATGACATTAGCAACCTATGTCTCAGCTATTACTCAGAAGTTCTTTAGCATTTATCGTAATTGGCCCGACATTCCGAAGGACACTTGGCCTCCAGTTAGGAACACTGAATATGTTAATCTAGCACTAATTTCAAAAGACCAGAAAACCAATGACGATTTTGTTTATACACTGCAGGACAACAGGGATGACATAGATGCTCTAAAGTCTAGTATAAATTATGAAGAAGTTTTTGGACAATATGAAAGTGGAGCTCTAGTCGTAGTGGAGGGACGCCCTGGGAGCGGGAAGACAACTTTGATGCACAAAGTCACCAAAGATTGGGCCAAGAGAGGTAATGTTTTAGTTAACGCTGAAGTAGTTGTCCTAGTTTCTCTCCGTCTGTTGAATGCAATCAAGACAGAACACTTAAGTTTGCAGAGCATTTTTAAGAATTATGTAGAAAGTGACGATGAGAGATCTGCTTTTGTAGATTCTATCAAAAAAAAGAATGGCAAAGGTTTGTGTATAATTATCGATGGTCTTGACGAGTACGAAGACGTCAGTGTTGGCAATAACATTATTTTTGATTTGATATATAAAAGAATATTGCCTCTATCCATGATAATAGTCGCTTCGCGCCCAGTGGGCACAGCCACTATCAGACTGAAAGCTCCTGTTACTCAGCGCATTGAAGTTCTTGGATTTACCAAGGAACAAATAGAAGGTTACGTAAATTGTTATTTCAGGGAAAGCGGAGATGCCAATGTTAAACTTTGGAAATATCTGAATTTGCGTGCTAATGTTCTACGCATGTGTTACTTGCCTGTACATGCAGCTATGGTGTGTTTTATGTATGAGAAAAAGGGAGAGGAAATACCTCATACTGAAACTAAAATATACGAGGCATTTACAATTTCAACCCTTCTGCGTAAGCCACATAGTTCGGTTCGAATCAGTTCTCTGAATGACTTAAAAGGTAGCATGAAAGAGTATTTCAAAAATATTTGTAAATTAGCTCTAGATATGACTTTTCGCAAACAACAAGTTGTTAATGAGTCTCAGACCAATTTTCCGCTCTCACCTCCTAATTCTGATAAAGGTTCTCTAGGATTAGTCACTATTGACAGTACTGCAAGTCTATTTGGAATGGAGGATTTGTACACTTTCTTTCATCTCACATTTCAAGAATTTCTAGCAGCATTTTATTTGACAACAATAAGGGAAGAACATTTAGTAATTGAGGAAGCCAAAAAATCTCATGGGAACCTACAGATGGTGTGGAAATTTTATTGCGGTATAGTCCAATTTAGAGACGACTCTATAGTACTAAATAATATTATGTCAGACCCAAACACAGACGTTCTATATAAAGCTCAGTGTGCATTCGAGTCGCAGCAGCAATGTCCCTGTGACATGTTATTAGAGAAGACTGATACTAATGTCCTCTCATTTAAGGATCGTAACTTTCTACCCACTGATTATCTTGCCATTAGCTATGTTATCACTTCTACACGACACAAGGTAACCTCTTTATTGTTCACAGAGTGCACAATTGACGAAGAAGGTGTGGCCTTCTTTTTAGGGAAGTTACAGGAAGAGCATCTCAGTAACATAACACATTTGGGATATCAAAAGAAGAAGTGCACTAAACCCGAGCTTAAAAGTCTGTGTTTACTATTAGATCAACTTCAATCAATAGAAGTTTTAGATTTGGATAAGACTCCAATAGGTAAAGAGGGTATTAAGAATCTCACTGGGTGGCCGAAAACTCTTCTTCCTAAGCTAAATATAATAAAAATTGCTGTCCCCTTAAAAAGTGGCACTCAGAATAAGTTTCTGAAATATTTAAGTTTCAATAGCCCCAAACTAAACATCGTTCACTATAATGTTACAAAGAAGTCATATGTGTTGGATAAACTTATATTACTTAAAGCATTCAGTGGCAAGATCTTGTGCAGTTCTAATCTTCAAGTTTTAACCTACTGCAATGGAAGATTTCTTACACTGTATCAGAGTGGCACTCATTTAATCCAAAGATGTTTATTAACACTTGTGTTAATAAACTGCGGCATCACAGATGAGGATGTTTCAGTTCTTGTTGATTTTCTGGCTATTTGTATAAACCTAACCACACTTCAATTGGACTTCAATAAAATTACCAATAAGGGAGCAAAAACTCTGTCAGATTCTTTGATAAAATTATGTGAACTGACTACTTTGTCTGCTCACTGTAATGAGATAGGTGATACTGGAGCATCATGCTTACTAAGTTCAGTTGCAGAACTGAAGAAGATTCAGTGTTTAGATTTACAATGCAATCCTATCAGTGAAGCCGGTATTTATTTATTGAGTAATGTGCTTAAAGATAAAGTTCATGCAGTTCAGTTGTATGTAACTAGTCAATCTGCATTGAAATCAGATTTACAACTAGTCCAGAAATCAGTAGATTGGATATGTGCCAACCCTAAAGATAGTGAAATACTTAGCAAGGCATTATACTGCTGTAAAAATTGTCCAGAAGTTCACATCAATGGCAGTAGAAACAATTTAGTATGTTTCACTAATGTAAATGTGAGCAAGAAGTTAGAAGATGCAGAAGTTGTATTTGATTGTCTGAAGTACTGCAATAGGCTAATCACACTGAGTTTTTCTTATAATAAAATTAGTTTGAAAGGTGCAATAGCATTAGCTAATAGTCTGAAGATTTGCACTGAATTACAAACACTGGATCTTGGACATAACAATATTGGTTCAGAAGGTGCTACAGCTCTAGCTAGTAGTCTGAAGTTTTGCACTGAATTACAAACACTGCTTCTTCGATATAACAGTATTGGTTCAGAAGGTGCAGTAGCTCTAGCTGATAGTCTGAAGTTTTGCACTAAATTACAAACACTGGATCTTACACATAACAGTATTGGTTTAGAGGGTGCTGTAGCTCTAGCTGATGGTTTGAAGCTTTACACTGAATTACAAACACTGAATCTTAGATGGAACAGTATTGGTTCAGAAGGTGCAGTAGCTCTAGCAGATGGTCTGAAGTTTTGCACTAAATTACAAACACTGGATATTTTATTTAACGGTATTGGTTCAGAGGGTGTTGTAGCTCTAAATGATAGTCTGAAATCCTACACAAAGAAATTGACATTAATATTTCGTAATGACCATAAGTATAGGGAGTACAGCAGCTCGAGCACTTAGTGTCAAGTCATATATTAACCTTAAAACTGGAATGTGTGCATATCAGCATTGTTAGCTACAGATGGTGCTGTAGCTTTTGTTATATTTATTGCACCGAACTGCAAACTTGGGATTATATTTAACTATTGGTGATGCTTGTGTGATCCTGTATATATAGCAAGAGATATTCCAAAGGCAAACAGTTTTTTAAATCAAACCAACAAACAAATTATGTGTTCGATATTGGACGGATATTTTTCTGTCAAAGGTTAGTGTGAGATATATATTGTCAATTCAATGTAGATTTCATACATCAACAAAGTCATAGTTGTGTTTGTTACATGTTTGGGCTCAAAATGTTATACTTGTGTTGTCTGATTTGTGTACATTTTATATTCACTATCTGAGTTGCTATGCCATGGAGTGGCAATAATACACAAATTTTTTTTGTTAGTAGAATGCGTAAAAATTTCACAGTTCATATTTAAAATATTTGTGTATAAGTTTAATATTGTCATTTTACACAATACCAATTACACTTATGACATCATTTTGCTTTAAAATAAGTGTTATTTGTAATCATATAGACTCATTGTTATGTAGAATAATTTTGTTAGGAAAGCATACATTTTTTATGAAGAAAAACGTAAATCCACCATGGATCTTGTTCAGTGTCTATTTACTACTGAATGAGCAATGGTACAAACACATTGTTGTTTAAAAGTGGATGATGGGTCATGTTATAATGGAAATGTGAAAAGTGAAGTTGATTAGCTATCTTCAATCTTGTTTTATTTAAAAACTAAAAATAAAATGAAAGCTCAAGATGGAGAATTCCTGGTCTTCTCAGGTTCGCGTTGTTTTGCTGAATAATGATGTGTTTAATCTCACAATTTACTTGCAAGCCCAATATTCTGAACGTTTATGTGATAAAAAGATAGTTCTCTATTGATGCCGCCAAATTTAAGCATATGACATCATCTCAACATTTTCTCAAATTCTCAATGTGACTAAACAAACAAACATACAAACATGCAACCAAAATGCCAAAAATGTTATAAAGTAAATGATCTATCTTCTTTTATTTATTTGTTCGACCTTCTTTGTCATGTAGGCAGCAAATGGAAAGAAGTTGGCACAAAAGTAATTGGTCTCACTGTCAGTCACCACTGATCGATCTAAGGTATATTACTATACTGAATGGTTTGTATAATGTAATAATATATAATAGTATAATCCATATAGTGTTAGTATAATTTAAGGAGTCTTTCAGTATAATGTGAGGTATATCATGATAAGATGTGAGGGTATAATATCAGTGGTTATACAGCTAATGTTTGTTACATAGGTATATTATTGGTGAGGCTAAGCGAGTGAGACTATATCAGGGTTAAAAATTGAAAAATGGATATATTTTTGTTTGTTTATTTATAATGTATGTTTAAATGTACATGTACTTATGTCAATTTTTACTTTGACCCTCACATTTTTGTATTCAATCGGTGGTCAACTCTGTCTCATACTTCACCTAATAGAATCCTTTGGTTTAGCGATCTTTATCAGTATCATCCAAGAAAATGTAATTGTTCCAGGTTGTCTCAGTATTTTTTCAGACACAGTCAGGTCTTACAAACATAATTAGTGGCGGTGGTACGTTATCTTAGTTAATGCGCTGTTAGTCACAATTGTACACCATGTATTTTTACTTGAATATTCCTTGCCCATCAAGTCATGTAGAGAATACAAGGTAAGTCATATCCAGTGAACTTGTGTGTGTGTGTGTGTGTGCATGTGTGTAAAAGTGCTGTGTGCTACCGCTACTACTTAGCAATGAATAGCACAAGAGAAACAAAGCAAGGTCAGCAATTTAAGTAAAGAGGATAGCATAGTATATTATTAAAGAAACTTGCTCTGTGTACTAAATCAAATTTCATGCTAAAATTTTGAAGTTTAACAGTTTCGATGCTCTGCATCTTATGTGGCTCTACATTATCTATTCATTGAGGATTGATAGTAAAAATTTTGAGTTTGGGCATGGTAAGTTTAGCCTTTGTTTCCTAACTTTCTTACACAAAGAATAATGTTCCTGTACGTTGATAGTCTTACTTTATTATTTGGTTTATCATTTATTTGTTTGATTCCAATTGCAAAATTATGCTTATGGCTTTACTGTCTCGTTCATCTGTATGTTTAGGAAGTGTTGTTGTCGAGTCTGGAGGCAGACCTGGCCACTTACAAGGCTCTAGCATCTCCCACAGCCATGAGAGCACTCGCATTCAGAACCTACAGCGCTCCATCTCCACCCATGAGGTTGCCATGGTGTCGTTAAAGAAGGAGCTTCAGAGGCAGAGTGATGAGTTACTGACTTCTCAGAGTGAGGCCAGATGACTCAGGGACTTACTGGACAAGAAAGTAAGAGCTATAATTTGCAGACTATAAGTCAAACCATATTACTATCTGCATACGGTCATATTAGTATCTGTCTAGTCACGTGACTTTACTCCAATGTATGTTTGTTCACATGTTACAGGAGGAACACCTAACTCTGATGTCATCTGTGGACCATCAGCACAACAACAGCCAAAGGTAAACATTGTTACTTATTATATGAAATGATAGTTCACAGTTTCCTAGTATAGTGAGGACACAACACAATAGCAGATTGTAAAGAAAAGAGAGAGTAATTAAAACAATAGCAACAATAACAATAATTAACTACAACAATAATAATTCATTCTGTGATACCTTAAAACTGCACACGATATTTTTTTAGAATTATTGTACCGAAAAATTTTTAGAATTAAAAAATTATTTCCACTCATTTTGAAAATAAGGTACCTTAAAACTTACATTCAATGCACATCTATGAGGTCATGTTCCAGTAAATTCTTTATTTTACACAAAAATGTGTGGTTTGATAGAAAAAACTTACTACCCATATATGTTAATATTGTTTTTAGGTCATCACTCTATAGTGTATTGGTGCATGGATCACCACATAAGATCATTACTGCTCACATTCTGTGCCCAGAGGAGGAACAGGGCAGGGCCCAGGCGGGTCTAGGAATCAAAGTGGGCACCTCCCCTGGTGAGATCAGAGGATGTGTTATCAGCAATATGGACGAACATCTACATGGTAATGGACTCCAGATTGGGGACAGGTAAGTCATCTCATTTGCAATATCTATGAGTCTATTAGGGGGAATTGTTTTTTTATTATTTAATTTACTACTATTAGAATTTGGGAATATTTTTTTTTACCATTGTTTCATCATGCAGCATGACAGAGACTGCATCAGTCATTAAACAGAATTAATTTTTTGAATTGGAACATTTAAATCATTTTTTTTGCAGGATAATTGAAGTGAACGGTCATGATACTACTACTAGTTCTACACGAGACACCAGAGAACTACTCCAGAAACACTTTAATTCACAAGAAGGCCTCAGGGTGGTTGTAACACGCCCCTTTACTGACGAAGATGATCCTGATGGAGGAGCCAGTATGGCAGAGATGTCAAGAAATTGTCTTCATCACTCAACGTCCGCTTGGAGTCACAGAACGCGGAAGTAGAACATTGGAGGCAGGAATGCAACAGGTAAAGTGTCTTCATATTTACTTGTTTATTGGATTGCCTTCTAACCCTATTTATTATTAATTACCATCAAGGTTAAAGTCGGACATCTTGAAATATTCCACCTTTCAAAAAGTAAGGCTAAGGCTAGACAAACAAATGTGTTTGAGAGACCAATTTTGAATTGCTTTATAATTGTTCAGGACAAAGAGACAGAGATCAAGTACCTCAAGTCCACAATACAAGACCTCAAATACCAGGTTACAGAATAATTTAGACCTTCTCGGCTGAAATAATTATAATAATAGCAAATCATTATTATTTATAATTACAATATTGGCGGTTAGAAAGAGAAAAATTTGCTATTTATTTTTAAGCAATTACTTTTTAAAATGAATATCTATTTCATGCAGTGTAATCATTTTTCTGTCAGGAATAAAGGACTTTCTCTAATAAAGAAACAATTTTTCCTTTTATTTGATTCATAACTTGGAAATTATCTCCATGGTTTTTTTTTTACCATTTAGCTGGAAGAATCAGAGAGATCCTATAAGACATTGAAGGAGACTTTTAATGAAGTAGAAGGAAGTGTGAGTGAGACTGGATACCAGAAGTCCTTGGACATGATGGAGGCAGCTCTCAGAGTCAAAAACAAAGAGGTCACTTCCATGAAGGCTGCAGAGAAAATACAGGTAGGGATTGCTTCAGCATAGCTTACTCAGCAAGCCTGTATTATATTTACCTAGCAAGCCTGTATTATATTTACTCAGCAAGCCTGTATTATATTTACTCAGCAAGCCTGTATTATATTTACCTAGCAAGCCTGTATTATATTTACCTAGCAAGCCTGTATTATATTTACCTAGCAAGCCTGTATTATATTTACCTAGCAAGCCTGTATTATATTTACTCAGCAAGCCTGTATTATATTTACCTAGCAAGCCTGTATTGTATTTACCTAGCAAGCCTGTATTATATTTACCCAGCAAGCCTGTATTATATTTACCTAGCAAGCCTTTATTATATTTACTCAGCAAGCCTGTATTATATTTACCTAGCAAGCCTGTATTATATTTACCTAGCAAGCCTGTATTATATTTACCTAACAAGCCTGTATTATATTTACCCAGCAAGCCTGTATTATATTTACCTAGCAAGCCTGTATTATATTTACCCAGCAAGCCTGTATTATATTTACCCAGCAAGCCTGTATTATATTTAACTAACAAGCCTTTATTATATTTACTCAGCAAGCTTGTATTATATTTACCCAGCAATGTATTATATTTACCCATCAATGTATTATATTTACCCAGAAACCATGTATTATAATTACCCAGCAAGAATGTATTAGCTATATTTGACATTCCATATTAGATTGCGGAGCTAAAGAAGCTGAAAAAGGACAGAGATAAAGCAGTGAAGGCAGTAAGGCAGTATGCGGTCAACATGGAAGACTTGAAGGCACTGCTTCCACGACACATGACCAAAGGAGAGCAATTGACAGCCATGAACAGAGCTCAGATGGTGAGCACCGTCCATGGGCTGGAATAGGATCTGGCCCATCACAAAGCATACGTGGACCAGTTGCTCACTGTAGTCATCACCCACAATCCCAGCCTTCTAGCCATGGTCAGCGAGGCTCAGAAAATAAGGTAGGCTCTTCTCACTAAGTCTTGAACAGGCCAAACAGTTTTGATTTAATTTGTCATTATTGCAGGGACAAAGCAGAAGATGATGATAGCTGGTGCTGATTTCAGCAGAATACAAACAATGGCATGGCTTCATAACAATGTATTTATTAAACTGTATAGAACGGTTTGCTTCATTACAATATTCATTAATAATATAGTACACAGCATAATAATTACAATAATTATTTTATTTTAACTATAATAATACATTTGTAGTAAATTATTCATTGATAGTACACAGCATAATATAATAATTACAGTAATTATTCAATAATACATTTGTAGTATTAAATTGGAATGAGTTTTGGTAGTGGTAGTGTATTCTCATAGTAACTAACTTGTACTTGTATTAGCCATATTTGTCTAATCTATCATCACACACACAAACACACCAATCATATCTTTATGAGCCAGTAATTGTGGATATTGACAGTAAATCCTTTCAGAAATAGAGATATCAGCAATTACTAATTACCCAATGAATTGCTGTCACAGAAACAGCGACTCCTTTTTATTATTTTGCTTCACTTCGTGAATAGCTCCACCCACAGGTTACCGCCTCTTTATTGTCTTCTAGAATTGTTTTTCCCTAGAGTCAGACGCGAGACGACTTAAAAACAGGGACCATCAGATCTAGCCAAGAATTATTCCGATTTTTAGCCCCGCTGAGAGTTGAAATGGAAAGCTCAGACTACATGGTCGAGTTAGAGGTTTTGGCTTGTCATGAAGATGAGATAATGAGCATTTTGAAAAGGCACGACGCGGTATCGGTGTGCGAGAAATTGTCTGAAAATATTGTCATCTCTAAAGAAACCCAGGTCAAATTCCGAGCCTTGGATCATGGACGTTTACATACAGAGCTTCTGGTCAGGTATTTACTGTATCAAGTCTATGAGTCTGTGAGGGAAGACAAGTTAGTGTATTACTCAGTTTTAGATGTTCTGGGTGAATTGGGTGGGGAGAGCATAAAAAATAAGATCAGGAGGGAACTGCACCAGTATCAACTTAAAGAGTTTGTTAACATGATGGTCCAGTCTAGTCCCAGTGATACAGATACGGGAGTTAGCAGAAAGAGAGCTAGAGCTGATCTTTTAGAAGACTATTGTTTGTGTGAATATGATGCCAATATACTAACCGATGTACTAGCCAATGTTGCCTATAAGTGGGAGGAGTTAGCTATCTATTTAAAGTTAGATCAAAACCAAATAGAAGAATGTCGAACAAAAAGTTCTTTTGAGATAAAATTATACGAAGTTATTTCAAAATTCATTCAAAATGGTGGCGAATTTTGTACCTTGAGCACTGTGGTGGAAGCATTAAAAAGTGATTTAGTGGCATTATATGGGGAAGGATCTAGTTTTATAGATAATTTTATGGCCAAAATTACAAGCTCTTGTTTTAAGAAGCGGACTTGTCCTAGTCGTGAGACTCAAGCTTACAATTCAGGTAATGTCGTGGTAGACAATGGTAAAGCTGCACTTCTAGGGTTTCAGGCCACCACTACAACCCAGGGGAGTTATCAGTGGTTTCTGAATGGTAAGCCACTATCAGACAGTGAAGTGTATGCAGGTACTAGCAGGCCATTTTTATATATTAGCCAAGTAAACTGGAAAACAGTCGGCGAATATGAGTGCCAAGAGACGTCCACAAATAAATACAGTAAAATGACATTAGCAACCTATGTCTCAGCTATTACTCAGAAGTTCTTTAGCATTTATCGTAACTGGCCCGACATTCCGAAGGACACTTGGCCTCCAGTTAGGAACACTGAATTTGTTAATCTAGCACTAATTTCAAAATACCAAAAAACCAATAACGATTTTGTTTATACACTGCAGGACAACATGGATGACATTGATGCTCTAAAGTCTAGTATAAATTATGAAGAAGTTTTTGGACGATATGAAAGTGGAGCTCTAGTCGTAGTGGAGGGACGCCCTGGGAGCGGGAAGACAACTTTGATGCACAAAGTCACCAAAGATTGGGCCAAGAGAGGTAATGTTTTAGTTAATGCTGAAGTAGTTGTCCTAGTTTCTCTCCGTTTGTTGAATGCAATCAAGACAGAAAACTTAAGTTTGCAGAGCATTTTTAAGAATTATGTAGAAAATGCAGAGGAGAGATCTGCTTTTATAGCTTCTATTGAGAAAAAGAATGGTGAAAGTTTGTGTGTAATTATCGATGGTCTTGACGAGTATGAAGAGGCCAGTCTTGGCAATAACATTATTTTTGATTTGATATACAAAAGAATATTGCCTCTATCCATGATAATAGTCGCTTCGCGCCCAGTGGGCACAGCCACTATCAGACTAAACGCTCCTGTTACTCAGCGCATTGAAGTTCTTGGATTTACCAAGGAACAAATAGAAGGTTACGTAAATTGTTATTTCAGGGAAAGCGGGGATGCCAATGTTAAACTTTGGAAATATCTGAATTTGCGTGCTAATGTTCTACGCATGTGTTACTTGCCTGTACATGCAGCTATGGTGTGTTTTATGTATGAGAAAAAGGGAGAGGAAATACCTCATACTGAAACTAAAATATACGAGGCATTTACAATTTTAACCCTTCTGCGAAAGCCACATAGTTCGGTTCGAATCAGTTCTCTGAATGACTTAAAAGGTAGCATGAAAGAGTATTTCAAAAATATTTGTAAATTAGCTCTAGATATGACTTTTTGCAAACAACAAGTTGTTAATGAGTCTCAGACCAATTTTCCGCTCTCACCTCCTAATTCTGATAAAGGTTCTCTATGGATTAGTCACTATTGACAGTACTGCAAGTCTGTTTGGAATGGAGGATTTGTACACTTTCTTTCATCTCACATTTCAAGAATTTCTAGCAGCATTTTATTTGACAACAATAAGGGAAGAACATTTAGTAATTGAGGAAGCCAAAAATTCTCATGGGAACCTACAGATGGTGTGGAAATTTTATTGCGGTATAGTCCAATTTAGAGACGACTCTGAAGTACTGAATAATATTATGTCAGACCCAAACACAGACGTTCTATATAAAGCTCAGTGTGCATTCGAGTCGCAGCAGCAATGTCCCTGTGACATGTTATTAGAGAAGACTGATACTAATGTCCTCTCATTTAAGGATCGTAACTTTCTACCCACTGATTATCTTGCCATTAGCTATGTTATCACTTCTACACGACACAAGGTAACCTCTTTATTGTTCACAGAGTGTACAATCGATGAAGAAGGTGTGACCTTCTTTTTAGGGAAGTTACAGGAAGTGCATCTCAGTAACATAACACATTTGGGATATCAAAAGAAGAAGTGCACTATACCCGAGTTTAAAAGTCTGCGTTTACTATTTGATCAACTTCAATCAATAGAAGTTTTAGATTTGGATAAGACTCCAATAGGTAGTGAGGGTATTAAATGTCTCACTAGGTGGGAGACCAAACTTCCTAATTTAAATACAATAAAAATTGCTCTCCCCTTAAAAAGTGGCTCTGAAAATAATATTCTGGAGCATTTAAGTTTGAATAGCCCCAAATTAAACATCGTTCACTATAATGTTACTAAGAAGTCTTATGTGTTGGATGAACTCACATTACTTAAAGCATTCAGTGGCAAGATCTTGTGCAGTTCTAATCTTCAAGCTTTAACCTACTGCAATGGAAGATTTCTTATACTGTATCAGAATGGCACTCATTTAATCCAAAGATGTTTATTAACACTTGCGTTAATAAACTGCGGCATCACAGATGAGGATGTATCAGATCTTGTTAATTTGCTGGCTATTTGTATAAACCTAATCACACTTCAATTGGACTTTAATAAAATTACTGATAAGGGAGCAAAAACTCTGTCAGATTCTTTGATAAAATTACGTGAACTGACTACTTTGTCTGCTCACTGTAATGAGATAGGTGATACTGGAGCTTCATGCTTACTAAGTTCAGTTGCAGAACTGAAGAAGATTCAGTGTTTAGATTTACAATGCAATCTTATCAGTGAAGCCGGTATTTATTTATTGAATAATATGCTTAAAGATGAAGTTCATGGATTTCAATTGTATTTAACTAGTAATCTTCATCAATCTGCATTGAAATCAGATTTACAACTAGTCCAGAAATCAGTAGATTGGATATGTGCCAGCCCTAAAGATAGTGGAATAATTGGAAAGGCATTAGATTGCTGTAAGAATTGTCCAGAAATTCACATCAACGGCAGTAGAAACAATTTAGTATGTTTCACTAATGTAATTGTGTGCAAGGATGCAGAAGATGCAGAAGTTGATTGTCTGAAGTACTGCAATAGGTTAATCACACTGAGATTTTCTAATAATCAAATTTGTTCGGAAGGTGCAATAGCATTAGCTAATAGTCTGAAGTTTTGCACTAAATTAAAAATCCTGAATCTTGATAATAACAGTATTGGTTCAGACGGTGCTGTAGCTCTAGCTGATGGTCTGAAGTTTTGCACTGAATTACAAACACTGTATCTTCGACATATATTGGTTCAGAAGGTGCTGTAGCTCTAGCTGATGGTCTGAAGTTTTGCACTGAATTACAAACACTGTATCTTGAAAGTAACTATATTGGTTCAGAAGGTGCAGTAGCTCTAGCTGATGGTCTGAAGTTTTGCACTAAATTACAAACACTGGATCTTGGATGGAACAATATTGGTTCATAAGGTGCAGTAGCTCTAGCTGATGGTTTGAAGCTTTGTACTGAATTACAAACACTGAATCTTAATAATAACAATATTGGTTCAGAAGGTGCAGTAGCTCTAAATGATAGTCTGAAATCCTACACAAAACTGAAAATGACATCAATATTTTGAAATGACCATTAGTTTAGGGAGTGCAGCAGCTCGAGCACTTAGTGTGAAGTCATATATTAACCTTAAAAAACTGGAATGCATGCATATCAGCATTGTTAGCTACTCGAGCTTTTGTCTTATTCACTTCACTGAACTGCAAACTTGGGATTATATTTAACTATTGGTTTAGATGCTTATGGTCCTGTATATATAGCAAGAGATTTTCCAAAGGCAAACAGTTATTTAAATTGAACCAACAAACAAATAATGTGTTCAATATTGGACGGATATTTTCCTGTCAAAGGTTAGTGTGTGATATATATTGTCAATTCAATGTAGATTTCATACATCAACAAAGTCATAGTTGTGTTTGTTACATGTTTGGGCTCAAAATATTATACTTTTGTTGTCTGATTTGTGTACATTTTACATTCACTATCTGAGTTGCTATGCCATGGAGTGACAATAATACACAGTTTTTTTTTGTTGGTAGAATGCGTAATAACTTCAAAGTTCATATTTAAAATATTTGTGTATAAGTTTAGTATTTTCATTTTACACAATACCAATTACACTGAGGACATCATTCTGCTTTAAAATAGGAGTTATTTGTAATCATATAGATTCATTGTTACTTAGCACTTAGTGTGAATTTTGTTAGGAAGCATACATTTTTTAGGAAGAAAAACATTTTCAATCCATCCATGAAACTTATTCAGTGTCTGTTTACTACTGAATGAGCAATGGTCCAAACACATTGTTGTTTAAAAGTGGATGATGGGTCATGTTATAATGGAAATGTGAAAAGTGAAGTTGATTAGCTTTCTTCAATCTTGTTTTATTTAAAAACTAAAAATAAAATGAAAGCTCAAGATGGAGAATTCCTGGTCTTCTCAGGTTCACGTTGTTTTGCTGAATAATGATGTGTTTAATCTCACAATTTACTTGCAAGCCCAATATTCTGAACGTTTATGTGATAAAAAGATAGTTCTCTATTGATGCTGCCAAATTTAAGCGTATGACATCATCTCAACATTTTTCAAATTCTCAATGTGACTAAACAAACAAACAAACATACATACAATCAAAATGCCAAAAATGTTATAAAATAATTATGATCTATTTTCTTTTATTTATTTATTCGACCTTCTTTGTCATGTAGGTAGCAAATGGAAAGAAGTTGGCACAAAAGTAATTGGTCACTCAGTCACCACTGATCAATCTAAGGTATATTATTATACTGTATTGTATAATGTAATATATAATAGTATAATCCATAGTATTAGTATAATTTAAGGTGTCTTTCAGTATAATGTGAGATATATCATGATAAGATGTGAGGGTATAATATCAGTAGTTATACAGATAATGTTTGTTACATAGGTATATTATTGGTGAGCTAGCTACGCGAGCGAGACTCTATCAGGGTTAAAAATTGAAAAATGGATATATTTTTGTTTGTTTATTTATAATATGTTCAAATGTACATGTACTTATATCACTTTTTACTATGACTCTCACATTTTTTATTTTTGTATTCAATCGGTGGTCAACTCTGTCTCATACTTCACCTATAGAATCCTTTGGTAAACTTTAAAATTTTAGCATGAAGTTTGATTTAGTACACAGAGCAAGTTTCTTTAATAATATACTATGCTATCCTCTTTACTTAAATTGCTAACCTTGCTTTGTTTCTCTTGTGTTATTCATTGTTAAGTAGTAGCTGTAACACACAGCACTTTTACACACATGCACACACACACACACACACAAGTTCACTGGATATGACTTACCTTGTATTCTCTACATGACTTGATGGGCAAGGAATATTCAAGTAGAAATGTATGGTGCACAATTATGACTAACAGCGTATTAACTAAGATAACGTACCACTGCTACTAATTATGTTTGTAAGACCTGACTGTGTCCGCAAAAATACAGAGAAAACCTGGAACAATTAAATTTTCTTGGATGATACTGATAAAGATTGCTAAAACAGCTTCGATGCTCTGCAACTTATGTGGCTCTACATTATCTACTCATTGAGGATTGATAGTAAAAATTTTGAGTTTGAGCATGGTAAGTTTAGCCTTTGTTTCGTAACTTTCTTACACAAAGAATAATATTCCTGTACGTTGTTAGTCTTACTTTATTATTTGTTTTATCATTTATTTGTTTGCTTCCAATTGCAAAATTATGCTTAAGGCTTTACTGTCTCCTTCATCTGTTTCTTCAGGAAGTGTTGTTGTCAAGTCTGGAGGTAGACCTGGCCACTTACAAGGCTCTAGCATCTCCCACAGCCAGTGAGAGCACTCGCATTCAGAACCTACAGCGCTCCATCTCCACCGATGAGGTTGCCAAGGTGTCGTTAAAGAAGGAGTTTCAGAGGCAGAGAGAAGAGTTACTGACTTCTCAGAGTGAGGCCAGAAGACTGAGGGACTTACTGGACAAGAAAGTAAGTGCTATAATTTGCAGACTATAAGTCAAACCATATTACTATCTGCATATGGCCATATTAGTATCTGTCTAGTCACGTGACTTTACTCCAATGTATGTTTGTTCACATGTTACAGGAGGAACATCTAACTCTGATGTCATCTGTGGACCACCAGCACAACAACAGCCAAAGGTAAACATTGTTGCTTATTATATGAAATGATAGTTCACAGTTTCCTAGTATACTGAGGACACAACACAATAGCAGATTGTAAAGAAAAGAGAGAGTAATTAAAACAATAGCAACAATAACAATAATTGACTACAACAACAATAATTCATTATACCTTAAAACTGCACACGATATTTTTTAAGAATTATTGTACCGAAAATTTTTTTAGAAATTATTTCTACTCATTATTACATTCAATGCACATCTATGAGGTCATGTTCCAGTAAATTCTTTATCTTACACAAAAATTTGTGGTTTGATAGAAATAGTTACTACCCATATTATATGTTAAAATTGTTTTTAGGTCATCACTGTATAGTGTATTGGTGCATGGATCACCACATAAGATCATTACTGCTCACATTCTGTGCCCAGAGGAGGAACAGGGCGGGGCCCAGGCGGGACTAGGAATCAAAGTGGGCACCTCCCCTGGTGAGATCAGAGGATGTGTTATCAGAAATATGGACGAACATCTATATGGTAATGGACTCCAGATTGGGGACAGTTAAGGCATCTTATTTGCAATAACTATGAGTCTATTAGGGGGAATTTTTTTTTTTATTATTTAATTTACTACTATTAGAATTTGAGAATATATTTTTTACCATTGTTTCATCATGCAGCATGACAGAGACTGCAGTCATTAAATTTTTTGAATTGGAACATTTAAATCATTTTATTTGCAGGATAATTGAAGTGAACGGTCATGATACTACTACTAGTTCTACACGAGACCCCAGAGAACTACTCCAGAAACACTTTAATTCACAAGAAGGCCTCAGGGTGGTTGTAACAAGCCCCTTTACAGACAAAGATGATCCTGATGGAGGAGCCAGTAGTGCAGAGATGTACAAGAAATTGTCTTCATCACTCAACGTCCGCTTGGAGTCACAGAGCGCGGAAGTAGAACATTGGAGGCAGGAATGCAACAGGTAAAGTGTCTTCATATTTACTTGTTTATTGGATTGCTTTCTAACCCTATTTATTATTAATTACCATCAAGGTTAAAGTCGGACATCTTGAAATATTCCACCTTTCAAAAAGTAAGACTAGACGAACAAATGTCTTTGAGAGACCAATTTTGAATTGCTTTATAATTGTTCAGGACAAAGAGACAGAGATCAAGTACCTCAAGTCCACAATACACGGGGGGGGGGGGGGACCTCAAATACCCAGGTTACAGAATAATTAGACCTGTTCAGCTGGAATAATTTAAATATAGGCAAATCATTATTATTTACCCAATATTTTCGGTAGAAAGAGAAAAATTTGCGAAATTTTTAACAATTACTTTTTAAAGAAATATCTATTCATGCAGTTGTAATCAATTTGCTGTCAGGAAGAAAGGATCTGTTTAAGTAATATTTTAGCTCTAATAAAGAAACAATTTTTACTTTTATTTGGTTCATAACTTGTAAATTATCTCCATTGTTTTGTTTTTACCATTTAGCTGGAAGAATCAGAGAGATCCTATAAGACATTGAAGGAGACTTTTGATGAAGTAGAAGGAAGTGTGAGTGAGACTGGATATCAGAAGTCCTTGGACATGATGGAGGCAGCTCTCAGAGTCAAGGACAAAGAGGTCACTTCCATGAAGGCTGCAGCGAAAATACAGGTAAGGATTGTTTCAGCATGGCTTACTCAGCAAGCCTGTATTATATTTACCTAGCAAGCCTGTATTATATTTAC
>WLWD01003135.1_pt1 | contig 17830 bp, 6 predicted proteins | sample 6712731 | NCBI WGS metagenome assembly WLWD01 (sample SAMN12718690, study PRJNA576275) | sponge metagenome | isolation source: marine sponge | host: Mycale hentscheli | place: New Zealand: South Island, Marlborough, Capsize Point | collected 2014-11-01
GGGTCGACAACTCATCTAACACAAAAACGCGAGGGTCAAAGTACAAAAATGCCTTACGTACATCCAAACATATATATAAACAAACAAACATCCCCGATTTTCAATTGTGTTGCCCCTGTAAGTGTCTCGCTCGCTACGCTCGCTCGCCAATAAATAAATAAATATAGCGAAATCTCGATTGCGTTACCCCTGAGAGTGTCTCGCTCGCTTCGCTGGCTCGCCAATAAATATAGCGAAATCTAGATTGCGTTACCCCTGAGAGTGTCTCGCTCGCTTCGCTCGCTCGCCAATAAATATACCGAAATCTCGATTGCGTTACCCCTGATAGTGTCTAGCTCGCTTCGCTCGCTCGCCAATAAACAAACATCCCCGATTTTCGACTGTGTTACCCCTGTAAGTGTCTCGCTAGCTACGCTCGCTCGCCAATAAATAAATATAGCGAAATCTCGATTGCGTTAACCCTGATAATGTCTCGCTCGCTTCGCTCGCTAGCCAATAAATAAATAAATCAATAAATAAATAAATATAGAGAAATCTCGATTGCGTTAACCCTGAGAGTGTCTGGCTCGCTTCGCTCGCTCGCCAATAAACTAACATCCCCGATTTTCAATTGTGTTACCCCTGTAAGTGTCTAGCTCGCTACGCTCGCTCGCCAATTAACCCTCAGTATGCATGCGCGTGAGGTTGCCCCGAGTATGTGGTAAAGGGTTCACAATCATTGCGCGTCGTTTTATAGACTTCATTAGAGCAGTTGGTAAATGAATCGGTAATGGACGTCACTCATAGAGAAAACTAATGCCCCAAGGTAAACTCTCTTTCTTTGCACAAATAAGAGGAAACAAAGAAAAAAATTCTGGCATACTAAAGGGACTTGACTAGATTTTTGTTACTCACTCGTGTGTTCGAAACTGAACCAGGTATCCGACCACGTTGTACACTTATACCGCGTTACGTCACTCGTAATTGACGTGATTGGTCAAAAAGTGTGGGTTATGTAGCGGCATAACCCACACTTTTTCGCATAACCCACACTTTTTGAACCGCGGGGCAAAAACTATGTTTCTAAGGACGAAGACAACTTCTGCTCTGTCCTATTGAACACAGACATAATTATTATATTGAGCACATGTTCTGGATATCAGACCTCTTGTGCTTCACAAAAAAAATTGAAGAGAAGAGTCAGATTCTTATGTAGTATAATAATTAGCTTTCTATTATGCTTTTGTTTATTTGTATATTTATTGATTCATTGATTTATGTATATGTATGTACATGTATGTATTTAATGACTTTTTTAGATTAGTTTGTTTGATTTATTTTACGGTAATTTTTTTTTTTATTGTTGAGCTTGTGCGAATTCAGTAAGTCTCCGCTAACACCAAGATGTACTTTGGACCCAGTATTCCCACCATGTTTCTCAGGGAGGCAGAAAGTGTGGGATCATCACAGACTGAAGAAGCTGTCAAAGCTAAAACTTTATCAGAGAAGCAGCATTAACCTGTAAATTGACATTGATATTTTTATCGACCAATTTCTATTATATCTTTCACATAGCTTGGTAGGATTACTAGTTCTGGGGCACAATAACAGCAAATAATGATTCGCATGACAAGCAGTAACCCAACAGAGCAACACTTAGCCCCAGTGTATTAAATAGAAATAGTCCATTTCCTATTATATGGAACCACATGTATTTGGGCTGGGTGGAAGCACACAATGAATGGAATTTTGTTGCCGATTAATTCAGTAAATATATGGGGAACAGGTGTGGAACATTTATGGAGTGTACCAGGATTAGAGGAGTTCGTGAGTATATTTTATCTTGGTTTCAAAGACATGCACTTGTTTCGAAGGAAAAGGCCAACTAGCCTGACTAATGTTGAGGCTTCTCTATCTCAGATTCTTGTAGCATATACACAAAAGTACAACATGACACTAAATTCATATACATGTACATGTAGGAGTTCACATGCAAATGCAAGGAGGTGACACAGTACTAGGCGGTGAGACAAAGGTGACATTTTAGATGTCTCTTGAACCAGTCTGTGAGGTGCAGCTGATTACTGGATCAGGCATTGGAGGACAGCGCTCTTGAAAGGAGCTTCCACAGTGTCCAAAATTTACTATTATATTTTTTTTGTAGTGAGAGTTTCATGCAAAAATGTAAAGCACTAAAGATATTTAGCTATATATCGTATAATTTTATCATTTGTTTTTAAGGCAGTTTCATACCCAGCTATTTGGCTAAAGACACTATCATTTCACATATCATGTAGAAAGTGCATTTTCTTTTTCAACCATGGATTATCCAGGTTCCTAAGCGGTTCCAAGATTCTTCATTGTGAATGAAGCTAAGAAGTCAAGCCTCCACTAGTTTTTTATGCTGCGCATAAGTACTTGTTCAATCACAAGATCTGGAGAAAGTCCTGCCCAAAAGCGATTAGATTTACGAACAACATGAAGCTTGACAAAAGTGTCTGTAAACTTCAGGCGATGTTTCTTGAAGCTTAGACATCTGTTGCAAATAGATATGGACTGGCTTTAGTATATAAATTATGACCAGAGGCAACTAAATAATGAAGCATTTCATACATAGCCTGAAGATGTAGTTCCCATATTCCCATTCATTTTCCTTTGATGAATTTCCGTAATATTTCCATCAGTTATTTTGGTAGTTTTTACCTACCCAGTGAAGTGTTAGCTATTTGCTTCTGAATGATGGAGTGATATCAAAATGTATTAGACTATTCTTATCTTTTAGTGGAATGCTGAAGTGGATTCTTATGGACTGCATGATTTGCATGTGGATAGTTGAGAAAAATATCACATTCAGATCAGTTTCCAGATCTGTTTCTAGGCTAGGCTTGAAAGTTTTTACCCAATGGTGGTAATCCTATATATCTTAGTCTTGAATTCGTACACTCACTCACACCAACTATGATGATTATGATAATAATAATAATAATAATAATAATGTAAAACAGCTTATGTTTTCATGTTTAGAACTATTTTCTGAGCATGTATGCACATCTTGTTGCAAAGAGGTGAACTCAAAGTTGTGTGCAGAGGGAGATATTGTTCAGGGTGAGGTGATGGTGACTCCTTGTCAACTCTTACTACTATCTATAATGCAATTTGATACGACTTGATATTTACTTTACTGTGCTAAGTCCCATTTTTTTTGCTTATTGTAACTGGAATAATTTTGTTTTATTGTCACCGCTCACCACATGACTAGTTTTGAAGCACCATTGCAAACTCAATATTGATTGTTTCAAAGGGAACACAATGTAGATGCTTTACTGAGCAAATGTTATCTATAGTATAAGATGTGGGATGTAAAACTGAGAGTTAACGGTAATCAGGGCCTCAAATACATGGTGGAAGTAAGTAACATATAAGAGTAACAACAACCTTCATTAAAACTTATTTACCGCATTATTTCAGCGAGCGAGCGAAGCGAGCGAAGCTGACTCTCAGTCGTGTTCAATTGAGATTTCAGATATATTATTTGGCGAGCGAGCGTAGCGAGCGAGACAGTATTAGGGGTGGATAATGCAAAATCGGGTATATGTTATATGTATATAATATATGTATGTGGGATGGTACGTATGCCCTTTAAACGCGCTCGCGCGGAACTTTTTTCTCCTAAAAACACGGCTTTTTAGGCTTGACCCCAGTTTATTCTGAAACTACAGCATTAAGCAAGCCTTACTTTATACTTAAGCTCCAAAGTGTGAGAAAATTCCTGCGAAAATACTTGCTTTTCAAGAAACAAAAAGTTGATTCGCCCGGTTACTATGGCATTGAAGACCCTTTTCCAGACTCAATTTCAAAACTTCGCCGTTTTATGGGGGGATACGGAGTGCCGGTTGATGGTTGTCAAGAGCCGTTGGTAGTCAGAATGCCGTAGTATTAATGCTAAGGAAGCTACTACTTCTCGAGGGAAGCTGAGGTAAGTACGTAATTCCATATTTGTTAGCTAAATATGCAAAATTAACTCTGGCCTTTCTTTTTTGTAGCTAAGAGCTTGTCAACAGTGACTGGTAAATTCAAATAATCAGATTGGCTCAAATTTGGTACTACAAAAGTTACCACTGCTCAAGAAAATGAGGTAAGAAAGTAATTTTGTATTTGTGTGCTAAAATTGATTGTCTTTTGTTTTTGTAGGTGAGAGCTTGTCAAGAATTCAAGGTAATTCAGATGGTCAAAGTAACTTCAATTTGATACTACAGAAGTTATCAATACTCAGGAAATTGAGGTAAGTAGTAATTCCATATTTGTTGGCTAAAATTACAAATAATAACACTGGTTTATTTTTTATCGTAGCTGAGAGCTTGTTCATGTGTTACTGGTGATTAGATTATCAGAATGGTTGATGTTTGATACCACAAAAGTTACCATTAATCGGTAAGTGATTTTGTATTTGTTTGCTGAAATCAAATGTCATAACTGCTATTATAGTGTTTGCATGAAGTAAGCTAAAAATAGTAACATTTTATGTTACCTAACTATCAGGCTCGCTCGCCATTTGTGCTCAAGCACACTACTAGTTGGCGAGCGAGCGTAGCGAGCGAGACACTTACAGGGGTAACACAATCGAAAATCGGGGATGTTTGTTTATTTATATATATGTTTGGACGTATGTATGTCATTTTGTACTTTGACCCTCCGTATTTTTGTGTTCGCTCGGCGTTCGACCCCGTCCCAAACTTCACTAATCAGAATCCTCTGGTTTAGCGACCATTACCCGTATCCCCTTAGAAATTGAATTGTTTACCGCTTTGAATTGTTTTGCGGGTGCAGTTAAAACGCAAAAACTTATGGGAGCTCCATTTCTATTCGAGTTAGTGGCGGTGGTAAGTTAGTACGCTATTTGTCACAGTTATAATCCCTACTCAACAGCATTTACTTGAAACTTCATTGTCCACTAGACGAACCACGAAGGTAAGTCTTGCGTAGGTATGTTCAGTTGTGTGAAAGTATTCTGTGTTACAACTACTATTACGAATATCACAAAGAAAAATTTAAATAACGTGACTCGATTTTGTTGCTTCTTTTTCAATTCAAACAGTTGCGGGGAGCGGTTACTATGGCATTGAAACACCTTTACCGCATATACTTAAATTAAAAACTCGACTTTGTTTTAGTAACTTGAGTGTTAGTTGTTAAAATCAATCATTTAACAATAGTGTAGTTTAAGGCTCGCTCGCCATTTGTGCTCAAGCACACCACTAGTATATATGTATGTATGGATGGATGGTACGTATGCTCATTAAACGCGCGCGCGGGGAACTTTTTTTATACTCAAGCTCCAAAGTATGAGAAAATTCCTGCTAAAACGCTTGTTTTCAAGACACAAAAAGTTGATTCGACAGGTTACTATGGCATAGAAGACCCTTTTCCAGACTTAATTTCAAAACTTCGCCGTTTTATGGGGGGATACGGAGTGCCGGTTGTTGGTTGTCAAGAGCCGTTGGTAGTCAGAATGCCGTAGTATTAATGCTAAGGAAGCTACTACTTCTCGAGGGAAGCTGAGATAAGTACGCAATTCCATATTTGTTAGCTAAATATGCAAAATTAACTCTGGCCTTTCTTTTTTGTAGCTAAGAGCTTGTCAACAGTGACTGGTAAATTCAAATAGTCAGATTGGCTCAAATTTGGTACTACAAAAGTTACCACTGCTCAAGAAAATGAGGTAAGAAAGTAATTTTGTATTTGTGTGCTAAAATTGATTGTCTTTTGTTTTTGTAGGTGAGAGCTTGTTGTCAAGAATCAAGGTAATTCAGATGGTCAAAATAACTTCAATTTGATACTACAGAAGTTATCAATACTCAAGAATGATGTAAGTAGTAATTCCATATTTGTTGGCTAAAATTACAAATAATAACACTGGTTTATTTTTTATCGTAGCTGAGAGCTTGTTCAAGAGTTACTGGCGATTGAGATTATCAGAATGGTTGATGTTTGATACTACAATAGTTACCATTAATCAGGTAAGAGAGTGATTTTGTATTTGTTTGCTGAAATCAAATGTCATAACTGCTATTATAGTGTTTGCATGAAGTAAGTTAAAAATAGTAACAGTTTATGTTACCTAACTATCAGGCTCGCTAGCCATTTGTGCTCAAGCGCACTACTAGTATATATATAGGTATGTACGCGTACGTCAAAAATATTCGCCCGCGCTTCTAATTACGTAAGTTAGGTAAAGCGTTCACAGTTCCAGTATTTTTCAATTAACGAGCACGGAGAATCCTGCTGCACTGCCTTACGCAACTTTGTTTCAACCAAAAAGTTTATAGCTACTCTCTTCTTGAAACAATTGTTAAGTCTAGCTGCGCTTCTTTGCCACTGCTTTCTAAGTTTATTCAGGTAATTCTGTTATTGTTAACTCTTCATGCCTAATCATTGCTATTATTTAGCGATTTCCTTCACATATCATCTTTACCTATACTCATATATTTACTCGCTCGCCATGCATTTGCGCTATTCGAGCGCACCACTAGTTATTTCAATTATTTCAATTCCTTGTGCAGGACTTGTTTGTGCAAACCAGAACAAAGATTAGAAGGTAAGAATCGTGTGTCAATAAAACATTGTTAGCGTCCGCATGCGTGTACCCGCAGTCGCTACCTATAAAAGCGGAGAGCGTACTTAGAAACTTCGCAGTACGACGACGCTTTTCTTTTAGCTGTTGTTTCTCACATTCCTTATGGTAACTCCGTACTGTACACTTATTTATTGAGGTGAGCTTGAAATACAGTTAATGTGTTGATGATTATGTAAAACAAAGAAGTAATGAAAACATGTATATTATTACAGCTATGTAAAAGTGACATTATCATTGTACATGTTTAATATTTTTAGGGAAACTGACAATCATACAAACAAAAAAACAACACCAAACGAATTGACCGCTGTGTTAAATAATCTCGCTTGGCGTAGCGGTTTGGTAAAGTCTGGCTATGCGAGACCACGTTTCTATAGTAGTCTAGTGCATATTATCCTCCTGCCTATTGATTTGGTAAAACGTAAGCTCCGCCAGATTAGTGCCACCGTGGTGACCACGGAGCATTTACTTGCAAGAGGAATGAAATTATTTCACCACCACTTTACAAACCTTGCTCCTTACCACAGGTAACTATAACAATTGAATACCCTGTACCAGAAATGGCCCAAGAAGTCTAGCAAGGTGTTTAATTACCTGTGGTAAGACAAGGTCTGTGAAGCTGGTGTATATTATGGACAACCACCTTTTACCCGAGCTGTCTGTGAAGAATCTTTATTACTACAGAGACCCCCTTATGCTATCCAATGACTTTTATTTGACTTACCAAAATGCCTAGTTTCTGCCAGTTGTATTATGACTTATAAAGAAGATGAATATGGTTGTAAAGAATCTGTGCAGTTGTGTATAAGTTTTAGAGTAAGAAGATATTCACTTATTTTTGAGAGGAACTTGAAATTCAAATCTAACTAGACAAATACTTGGTAGCACTCTCTAAATGTTAATTTTTTTCTAGCTAGTTGGTAAAAGTTAGCATATCATGCAGGCTTTAAAAAACACTGTGATTATTGAAAAAACTGCTAACAAATTTTATAAGCTAGCTAATCATGTAGTTAACAGCACATAATAGCTATACTCTACAAAAACAGTAAATTTAACAAGTTTTATAGTTTTATGTTCACATTCAAAAGCAATGTTTATACTGCAGATGTACTTTTGCAATAGAAATAACCAAAAACAAGATTTGCATTCTTAACTTTAAAATATAATCTAGTTGAATGAATTAACTGTGTTCAGAATATCATAAAGTGTTAATGTTTTAGCTGTATGTATTATCACAGCTATTTCTTTGCTAATTCAAAATTTATAACAATTATAATTCTTGTGTGGCTACAATATGTTTTATTTACTTTGTTATAATTAATTTGTCCCTTCACAAATTCAATTGCATACTCAAATTTTGCATTATTATGATTTATTATTCCCTCCACAGAATAATTTCGTATTGCCAATAACTGGAAAATTTCTATTCTTTGACTCGCACAATGGCCCAATCTAAGATGACTGATTCAAAGTTCACTAAGGAGGAAAAGCCACTTTTAAAGAAGTGGGGAAAGATTGTCACCAGCAGAATTTTCTCTGACAACTCCTTTGTGAATGCTACTATAAAGAAGTCTCTTCTGCAAGTCATGAAAGCTATTCGATATTCTGAGAACCCTCAGGTGTGCACCCAACAACAAAGCATACCTGAACTGCTGTGCTACTTACCCTATCTCTTAGGCTTTGCTTGTGACACTGGATATCTCCATCAGATCCAGGTCAACATTACCAAACCGATTCTGATTGTTTCTAATACTAGAGCTGATACCTCTTGCCTTATGGAGACCATTGGTGGTCCACTAGCTTCTGATACTAAGATGCTCCTCAAAACCAAGCAAGTTCTGACTGATAGTGACATTGCTAAAGGTGCTCATTACCAATCCTATCTGATTACTGACACTGATTCTATTGTTCCCTCTGATCACAACATCAAATATGATGTTATAGTGTGTACTACAGACTGCCTTCCTCATCTTTCTCACAGTGACTATTCTCTAGTCATTGGGCAAGAAGCTTGGGATCCGGCCCTGACTGGATTCAAAATTTATTGCTCTGTTGTCTTGCTAACGTATTCTTCTAGTTCTTGCATCACTTCTCCAACATTGACCAAATGTTCAGGACCTCCATTGGTTGATTATGCAGATATGATTGCCAGTGGAGAGTGTCCTATGCCACTACTTTTAGAGCCTCAAATACATGGAATTGAAGAAATGTTGGATCGTGTGACTGATTTCAACTGTAGTCATATTCCTATTGAAATGAACATCAGCAGAGATAAGGGACTGAAAGAGCTTGTGTATGCTCTGCCTTGCTTGCTAGGCAGTGCTGTCATTAGAAACTCTGGCTGCTTGGATCTTTCGAAGCCTGTCTTGTTCATAACTACAGATGCAGCAGCTTACACACTTGTCTCTGGAATCTTGCCTGTCATCCTACCAATGGAGCACAGAGATACAGCAACACCTGATTCAAAGGGACAATACCAGTGCTGCTTGCTAAAGAGTGAATTTGAAGTATGCATTTTTTGCCAACAAGTCAATTCTTCTGAAGTCGTGCTTACTTCAACTGAATTCTCACAAGTCAAGAACACCAATGAAGTAGTAACAAATAGTTTCTACAAGAACATCCCAAGCTACACTCTGTCTGCTGTTGTGATAGTGCAGACCAAATACTTGGCCAACAAGAAGGAACAAGATATAGTCTATCATTTCAGAGGAGTTACTACTATCCTCATCAGGGCAAATGCAGAGTCTGAGAAGGACGAAGAAGAAGGCAAGATCAGAGTTGTCCCTAAAATAGTGACAGTCCAGCAGTGCAGTGCTGAGCTCATTTACCCAACTCTAATGACACATGGAAATGATATCACCGAGAGATTCCTTCTCAGCCAAAAATCCATATTGACACATTATCAGCAGGTTGGACTTGCCAACATAGTAGAGTGGCTTGGGAGTTCCAAGAGCAGTAGTGAAGTAAGCTTTGTGACCACCGCCATTGGGTTCAAATATGCAGCCATGATGCTGTGGTGTCTGCCATCTATGCTAGAGTGGGCAGACAACAACCAATTGATTACAGACAGAGCCATGAATTTGAGGAAGCCTCTCTTAATCCTCTGTACAAAGAAAGAATCTGTGGATGATCTTTGGAATATAGTGCATTCCAAAAGTGCCTTTCACCAATCTTCTCTCCTCTGCTCTGTTAGCACCTGCAGTGATGGCAAGTCTTTGTCTTATCTTGCTACTGATACAGAGTCTGCAGCTAATACTGGGAGTATAGCCAGACAGTACAAACTAGTTTTATCACACAGTGGATGTCTTGATGACTTGCCCAAAGATGCCTTTTCTCAGATAATTGTGTTTAAAGAAGGAACCATATCTAGCAATGAAGTGAATGCAGTCTCAACAAAGTATGCTCAGAAGTCCAATATAATATACTTTACTGCCCATCCAGTTGGCCCTATGAAGAAGTTTGAACTTCAGAACAACTTTCCATCTAGTCTGGGTCAAAGTGATACTTCTGCTGCAGAAAAAGCAACAAGTTTGAACAAAAATGAGCTAGACACCCAGAATGCTACATCATGTCCTATAGATGTGGAGGAGCCACTTCTCTCTTGCCAGAAATCACAAGAAGTTGAGTTCGAGGAGGAATACGAAGACATAGAGACAATAATATTACCACCAGATTCAACTCCACAGATGACAAACATTGAAAAAGCAGAGGAAGAATTGGGGGACGAAGATGCATGCAATGTTGAGGTGCAGGAAAGCTTTGCTAGTGTTGAAGAAACTGCTTCTGTAGAAATTCCTGCTGAGTCTATGCCTGATAAGAAAAAGAAAAAGAAATGGAGGAGAGTATTTAAGAAGAAATCAAAGGTCCCAAAATCTCCTCAGCAAAATGCATGTTCCTCAGAAGATCCTGTTCATACTATTACTACAATGGGTCACTCTTCAGAGCACACACACACACAGTCTGACATTGATAGCCCTCAACAGAAGAAGACATCCAGGTGGTCCAAATGCAAGAAATTTTTTCGCAACATCTCCTCCAAGAACCGAAAGGGAAGAAAGTGCAGAAATCCATCAAATAACTGCTCTACCAGTGGATCACATGAGATGTCACAAGATATTGGTACTGAGAGTCACAGCACTGGATTGTTTATGTGCTGGAGAAGGAAGAGCTCAAACAACAAGAGAAGGACTAAATCCAGTTCAGATTCTTGTAAGGAACCAGAGAATTCTAATAGTGTCGGTGGTTCAATGACTTGGACAGATCCAGTTGCGTATATCTCTAACAGTGAACAAAAAATAGCAATGACGTGCCCAGAAGATATTCCAGAAGATATGCCAGAAGATATGCCAGAAGATATTCCAGAAGATATGCCAGAAGATATTCCAGAAGATATGCCAGAAGATATTCCAGAAGATATGCCAGAAGATATGCCAGAAGATATGCCAGAAGATATTCCAGTAGATATGCCAGAAGAAGTTCAGGAGGATGCTTTATCATTTGCATCAGTAGCCTTATCAGACTCATCTTCCTTGGACATTTTAAGCCTCCTAGAGGGAAATACCTCAGATAATAATAACACCTCTCCTATCAGAAATCCACTAGACACAAAAGGAGATGTGGACAAGATGGAGTCAGTATCTGAACATGACTTTTGTAGTGTACAATGTGTCAGAGTGTTATCCCGAGAGAGTGAATTATCCCATCCTAGTACCATTTATCATGATGTTAACGAGACAAAGATTATAGACATCACATATTCCAAATCGAAAACAATCACTGAAACCTAACTTACTGTGTTCACAATTCTATGCACCTTCTAGAGTAAGTCGTAACTATGGTATTTCTTATTGTTTACAATAATTAGTTGATAGCAACAACAATGCAGATTAGTTAGACATAAGCTCTTATTAAGTTACATAATTATTTAAACCCCAATCATCAATTTTTCAAATAGATTTATTTCGCACGTGCTACTATTTTGCCAGAATTAGTCAGTTTTTTCCCTGGTATCTTAAACAGTACATGTTACTTGCAATTAAATGGCTCAGTTCAAAAGTAGTGAATGATACAATTTGTATTCAGTTAGATATCACAAAAACAAAGTGCATAGCTGAAAGTGTAACTTATAACATCAAGAAATAATTTAGTGTATATATAAATAATTTAGTGTATATAACCTGTTTTTGCACTTATTTTATATTGATACTTTATGGGAAAATGCTGTATTTATACTAATTATTATCTTATTTGCAGGCTAATTTGGCTCAAGAAACATTTTCTTATATTTATCGTGTTAATCATAATTATAGCTATTATATTTATCACCTTGAAAAACACAAAATGGCATTATTAATTCTAGTGTGTATTTGGAAGTATATTATGAATTAACATGCCAACCAAATTTGTTATTAGAAGATGGAATACGTTCATTATTGTAATACTTGAAAGAGAGTCAAAATTCCATTTGAAGTGATAATCATCACTTGATTGCATTTGTTTTCTAAAGAATAATAAAGAAGTAACTAGCTACACATAACAATAATAATGTACTATTAATTTCACTGACTATAGTCACAACAGATGAATCAGCAACGATAAACAAAATAAGAGTAGATTAGCTAGTTTGTCTTGTCCAGATAAGGAAGGCACAGATAATTGAGCCGGATGCACGTATATGTGGATAACTTCTGTTACTGAAGTAGCTATGTAATAATCCAGCCAGCCATTCCTTAGTTGCAATAGCTAACCCGAAGGCAAAATATAAGACATTGTCAATGTTGTCAAGGATGGCAGACAAACTGCAATTGTAACAACCATAAAGATAATTACAGGTTAATACAATAAGATGTGGGTAAGTAGCTTATGTGTTACCAAAAATCATTCCTCGTATCTTCCAGCAAGGGTCTGCCAGATTAAATGCCTTATTCCACATGCTAATTAGCAGCTATTAGCTATTCCAGAAAAATCTGACAGGGCCTACTCACAGCACAACAAATTAATCTCCTTATTAAAGCAAGATAAGTAAATTTCTGATGATTGTGTCCATTAGCTAATTTTACAGTGATATAATATGTTGTGCATTTACTTTAAATGTAAAGATTGATCTTGAAACAAGAACACAACAACACGTTCACATAATCACTGAATAAGCTAGACTGACTGGAATGAAAAGTTCTAGAACATATATAGCATTCTGTAGGTCTGGGTATGAATAGAGATGAAAACAGAAACAATGAACACATACTGTAACACATCATTAGAACTGAATAAGGTGTGAAGTGATAGCAATTAATTAAAGGTAAACATGTCTGGAGTAGGATACACTACAGTTTCCTCCTTACATAAATGAAATGCAGGGGTTAGGAAAAACCATAGTATTCTGGTCGATGACGATTTAGGATACTTCTTCACTGTTCCTGAACTAGCACTGGTAGAAGTTGGTAATATTCAACTTACAGAATCATCTGGTTTGGCTGGTGCTGATACAATTATAGGAATTTCTTCTTGTTGATTGGGATCTGTTCCACATTCTTCTGCAGCTTCTTGTGGCTCTACTAAAGTCTCATCTAGTTCATAAGAGACATCCACTCACAATAGTTATTTCCAGCTTTTGGCTGGTCGACATGTCTACGCCATGCTCCTTCTCTGTCTCAATTTCATATGACAGTGATCCCACTCTATTTTTTGACACTTCCTGATGTCCACTTCTCCCCAGTTCCATAATTTCTTGCCATTAACTTTCTGTCCAAGGGATAGTTCCCTAAGCCTGGAGTTCTGTCCGTCTGCACTTGTGTTGATTAACTATCTAGAACACGACTCTCACAATTTGGCTTCAGTAATTCCAATCTGGTATGGAGCTCTCTTTTCATGAGCAATGATGCTGGTGTGTGTCTTGTTGTTGAATGAGGAGTTGTGCAATAACACAAAAGAAACTTTTCCAGCTGATGATGAACAGGTCTCATTGTAGCTCCACTAGCTTTCATAGCTTGCTTGAAAGGTCAGACAAACCTCTCAGCTAGTCCATTTTATGCAGGGTGGTATGGATTGCAACGATTATGCTTGACTCCATTTTGTTTCAAAAACTCTGATATTTCTCTGCTGCCACAAATTGTGGACCATTGTCAATACTAGCTGTTGAGGTAGACCAAATGCAGCAAAAAAACATGTCTGAGCACATCTACTGTCTTCTGTGCTGTTGTACTTGACAGTTCATACATTTCTGGCCATTTTGAATGAGTGTCCACAATTACAAAAAGCATCTTGTTCAGGAATGGTCCAAGGAAATCGACATGAATTCTCTGCCATGGGTTAGAAGGTCAGGTCCATGGGTGCAATGGAGCACTAGATGGAGATTGTTTTACACGTAGACAAGATGGACAACTGTTCACTATATTCTCAATATCTCTGTCGATCTGTGGCCACCATATATGACTACAGGCTATTGCTTTCATCCTGGTAATTCCAGGGTGTGTGTCATGCAATTCACTCAGTTTTTGATCCTTCAACTGTGCTGGTACTATCACTCTTGTTCCAGAAGAAGACATCCATCCTTTACCGATAACTGTTGTGATCTATTCCAGTATGGAACTAGAGCTGCCTCTACTTGCTTAGGCCATCCATGCTGTGTACACTCCAATACTTTACTCAATACAACATCTTTCTGAATGGCTTGTTGAATTTGAACTGATGTAGCAGGTAATTTCTCTATCTGAGCCAGTTGTAGCCTCCACACTACTTTGTCCCTCTGATGTGACCTCAGGTAGAGGAAGTCGGGAGAGACCATCTGCATTACTATGAGCATCTGTTCACTTGAATTGAATATCATATGAATAAGCTGAGAGTAGCACAGGATTATGGAAACTAACATGTTTAGAAGGTTAGAAAGATTTGATCTAAATTAATAATCATCATCAGTACCAGAATATAAAGGATCTGCCAATCAAGACTTAGCTAAAGAAGTTCTTATTCCCTCAAAATCCAAGCTAAATATCACTCAATAGGGTATACAAATGAAAGCCCTAGCCCTAGCCTTTGCTCTAGCCCTGTTAGGCCCTTAAATACTCAATATACATTCAAATTGTGGCCCAATAGTTACCATACCTTTGCTCTAGCCCTGTTAGGCCCTATACATTCAAATTGTGCCCCCATAGTTACCATACCTTTGCTCTAGCCCTGTTAGGCCCTTAAATACTCAATATACATTCAAATTGTGGCCCCATAGTTACCATACCTTTGCTCTAGCCCTGTTAGGCCCTTAAATACTCAATATACATTCAAATTGTGGCCCCATAGTTACCATACAGAGGCCATTATGACATCTTACCACCAAGAGCCATTGCAAGCTACTTGATTGGTTAGAAAGTTGACAGTAATTTCTCAAAATATCCTGTTATTGCACAGTTTCAGTCCAAGTTCATGGAATTGCATAAACAAAATGTTTAGTTTAGAACGATAGCATAACATAGTTAAATAACAGCCCTGTTCTTTTTAGTATCAGTTTCACTTAGCTCTCCATACGGGAGGAACAAAACAATTCTCTCAAACAAGCCCTTCTATAATTAAATGTTTATGATGTAGATGATAGTTGAAACAGTTTCACATTACTAATAGCCAATGTGGTCACCAGATATGCATGTCATTGAATTGAAATATGCACTGCTTGATGTGAGAGGGCACTCCCACAAGAACAGAACAGTGTTATTATTGTTGTGTCGTTAGACAGGAATGTGTTTTGTGTAATTACAGAAGAGTGAGGCATCAAGAATGTGTGTTCTATGTCATGCATCTTTTAGACACTGGGCATGTGCTAAGTTTGATATACTGTGGCTGAGCGCATGTCCAGTTTTCAGTTTAAGCCTTACTTTAATTTGTTGAAGTGTTTCTTGGGTTAAGTAAATTCCCTGGCCTAAGACTAATAGGTTGTAACTCTGGTGGCAGCTACTACTAAGCTGTCACCAATTAAGTTCAACAAGGATACCTCACTTGACACTTGATGATTGTCAATTTACTGGTATATATTATACTGATGGTTTACTGACAATTTACACTGTGTAAACGAACTGTATATGGTGTACCCAGAACACAAGCATGGTAAACCAGAAGTTTACTGATAGTTTACTATAAAGTGTTCCAGACTTGATTTATTATCACTTTAGTAAAACATCATTCTTCAGCAGTGTATAGCTACCATTGACACATTGTGGAATACATATGATGGAGTATCTGGAATACATTATGATGGAGTATCTGAGCTGGAAATTGATGTTGTGCACCTAATGTAATCTGATCGTAAACGCAGCATACAACACTCTGATTTCATAAAAACAAACTATGCAATATCATAAAGGAAATAATTGAGCGTTCATAGTTGTTTATTTAGAGACTATACTTTCACATAATCAGGTATCAATGTAAGCATTGCACATATGCAAGTGTAAACATATATTTTGACCTTTAAACTAGGATGTGTGATCTTGTGTGGCCTATAAGAATTTTAAATTTGTAGTTTTCATATGTATCGTTTCTCTCTATATCCAAGAAAACCAAATAAATGCACACTCAATAGTTCGGCAATGAGCAGCTGAAGATTAAAATTTTCATTTTCAGTGGTGTCACAACAAATGTAATAAAATTATAGAATATAGCACTTTATAATGTCACTTAATAGTATTTAATTCATGAATTGTTTAAAGTAGAACCATAAACTCTACTCCCACCTTAAGTGGTTCTCTTGGAGCCATCAACGCATTAATTATTATAACTGTGCTCAATGTCGTAGCACTGGAGATATTCCGAAAAATGAAAAGCAATTAGAATAATGTTTATAGTAACTAACATTATGTAATTCACATGCAATAACAATTGCATGCTTCCTTCTTGGCTGTGTCTATTTCCTATTATGATAGCCACCAGCATGATATATGACTTTGTATGCCATTCATTTTCAGTATAATAGAAGTCTAATAAAATCAAGATTTCAGTGATTGAAAGACATAGTTAAAATCATGAAGGTTCATCAAATAATTCTATTTTGCTATTATTGTAGAACTGTTTATGCCTTCAGTGGAAATCGTCTAAATACAACAGAGTTACATCAGTTAGAAGAAAAGAACTCTACAAGTTCTTTAGAGTGCTCAGCTGGTAGTCACCAATGCAAAGCATGGGAGTATTGTGATCTGAATAGACAATGTAAATGTGGCAGGAGCCCATTTGATATGATTAAATGTTTACCAGATGGAAATTTAGTGCTTGAAACTTGTACTTGTGCTACTTATGATAATATAACCAATACTACTCAGCTTGGCAAATGCCTTTACAACTGTCAACGTCGTGGAAATAATTACTTCAGTAGTGCTTATAAAATATACTCGCAAGATCCAAACGAGCTAAACGAAGCCCTATGTGACAAGTTCAACAGAAGAGGGAGTCTCTGTGGTAGCTGTAAAGATGGCTACTACCCACTGGCTTATTCCTACAACATGACTTGTGTGAGATGTGAGGACACTTGGTACAACTGGGTGGAGTACCTGGTCGTAGTGTACCTACCACTCACTGTGTTCTTCTTCATCATTCTCTTCTTCCAAGTCAACATGACATCATCTTATTGGATAGGATTTGTAATTTTTTCTCAGGCTATAAGTTTCCCCATGATGAGTCGCATAGCAGAGCTTTCTTATCATACTGGTAGATATTTTAAAACCATAGCTGAAATTACGTTGTCACTCTACGGTATTTGGAACTTGGAGTTTTTCAGAGTGTTGAACAATTCAACTTGTTTGAGACTGAATTTTCTTGTATTAACTGCACTTGACTACCTTTCTGGACTCTATCCTTTGCTTCTTATTATTTTAACATATGCAGGAGTACAACTATACACTGCCAATATTAAGGCTATGGTAGTAATATCTAAGCCAATTCGCATTCTATTCATGAAATTTCGATCAAATTTTAGAGTGAAGTCTTCACTAATAGATGCCTTCTTGACATTTTTCCTTTTGTCTAGCATGAAACTGTTCAGTGTTTCTGGAGATTTGCTTATCCCTGTACCGATATATAGTCTCAATTCTGATGGAAGTATAACCACCTCCAATAGGCTCTACCTGAATACTGATACAGTGTTGTTTGGTCAAACTCATTTTTTCTATGGCTTACTGGCAGTACTGGGATTAATTGCCTCGATCCTTGTTCCCATCTTATGCCTAGGGCTTTATCCATTCA
>WLWD01003511.1_pt1 | contig 17829 bp, 12 predicted proteins | sample 6712731 | NCBI WGS metagenome assembly WLWD01 (sample SAMN12718690, study PRJNA576275) | sponge metagenome | isolation source: marine sponge | host: Mycale hentscheli | place: New Zealand: South Island, Marlborough, Capsize Point | collected 2014-11-01
TTTTTTTTTTACCATGCTTTAAATATAATATCAAAATTGTAATGGTGCACAAAAAAAATGAATAGGAAAACAATGTAGTACAGAGAGTGGTCTGAATTAGTAAATAGATGAAACACAAATTATTGTAGAATACCTTTTTCAGTTATAATGCTACTAATAAAAAATAAAAATAAAAAAAGATCAGCATTAATCAGAGTCTGACATTTGATCCATTAACTCTTGCTCTTCTCTTATTTCTTTATTCGTAAGGCCTAAGTCAGTGCAGACATTGCAATGCGGCAATGCATCGACTAATTCATGTTGGCTCTCTATATTTTTGTCTCTTCTTATTTCTTTATTCGTAAGGCCTAAGTCAGTGTAGATATTGCAATGCGGCAATGCATCGACTAATTCATGTTGGCTCTCTATATTATTGTATTCCAGAAATAAATACTTTATAGTAATATGTTTCAATCTCTCAGCCATACGTGCTGCATCAGTAGTTCCAATTTTGTTGCCCGAAAGTGACAATGTTTCCAGACATTGGCAATATTTTAGACCCTTTGCCAGAATGGTAGCACTTTCTCCATCAAAGTTGTTGTAGTCTAGACGGAGAATATGTAACTGTGTGCATCTTTGCAACCCACATGCAAGACCATCAGCAGATTCAGAATCTATCTCATTTTTTGACATATCCAGAAAATGTAGATTACTACAGAATTGTAGAGCACCCGCTAGAATTGTAGTACCATTTGTGCGTATTTGATTACCAGCAAGATTTAATGTCCTTAGGAAACAGGAATTTTGTCTTGGATGCCTTTTTGAGGTGCTAGTAATCCAATCTGCTACTGCTGATGCTCCCTCTGGACCTATACTATTAAACTGTAACTGTACACATTCCAAATAGATACTATTCTTCAAAGCCTCCATCATTGCAGCTGCTCCATTTGAGCCAATATTATTCCTCCCAAGATAAACAGATCTAATTTGACAGAAATTGTTAATGCCTTCAGCCAAACATGTTGTCCCCTCAGAGCCCATGTTGTTGTCACTCAAGTTGAGCTTTACCAAATGTCTGCAGGTTTGTATTCCCTCAGACAGTAACTGAAAGTCATTTGAGTCCAGTTTGTTGGAACTGAGATTTAAAATCTTCATCTGAGGGCAATGTTTCAACCCTTCACTCAGCAATCTGGCACCAAAAACTTTGTGTAATTCAATACTACTAAGATTTAAGTCTACCAATTGACATTGTCTCATGTTTTTAACCAAAAGTCCCAGGAATTTCAAATCCACAGTATTCTTTTGATGTTTTTAGTTCATGATTATTTTCAATTATCGCCTGGGTTATGCCACAAATATTAGTATTACTCCCAATTCTCAATTCTACTACTTTTACATCTAACTTTAGATTTTCAACTACTGCTCTAACTTCATCAACATCAGAATTGAGAGTGTTCTCCAGGTTTAAAGTTTTCAAGTTACAGTACCTATTTAATCCTCGGAGCAGAACTCGAGCTGCATTTGTCGTTTCCCTAGAACTGACATTGTTTAAGCTCAGATGTTGAATTGACTTTGAGAGTCCCCACAGTTGTTCAGTATGTAATGGAAAATTATTGTCATCTAAATTCAGGCTTTGTAATGCATGGCATTCCTTTAATTCCATTAGTAAAACTTCGATACCATATGATATTCCAGTATTGTGAAGATTTAAAGATTGTAAGTTTTGGCAATACCTCAATCCATAGCCTAATGCAGCTGCACCTTTATCGCCTATTTTATTGCCACTTAGATTCAGTTCCAACAAGCTACTGCTCCACTGGTGACCTTCATCTGCACATGACTTGCCATTTCTAATCACATGGTTATTCAATGAGGTTCGAAGAAAAGAGTTCAATATGATATACATGTATTTGTGTGATATTATATCATCTTCCTTCAACTCATATATTCTCTTGCCTATTCTAAGCCATCTTGCCAATGCAGCAGCACCATAGGTTCCTATTTTATTATTGCTCAAATTCAATATCTCTATCTGGATGTTTCTAAAGTAATGTGTCACACACTCTATATCAATATCGTGTAGATTATTGTAACTGAAGTCAAGTACCTTCAAGCTTTTACTCAATATACGATGTTCAAAAGAATTAAAACTATCCCTCTGAACTCTGGTAAACGAGGCACCTGTCTCACTCAAACTGCAGTGACTGAGATTTAAAGTGTGCAGGCATCTGCAGTGTTCTAGACCATTAACTAATTCTTCAAAGGCTGACATAGAAATTCTTTTACCACTAAAGTTTAATATTAATAAATTTTTAAAACAGGGCATCACTCTTTGTGCAGATGAGGGATGAGAAAAATTAACATATTTTGAAACTCGAATTGAACTTTCCTCTTTTATTTCTACTGAATTGCTGAGCTTTTGTATCCTTTCACAAGTTTCATGGGAAATATGGCTATTGCCTAGTTTTAGTATAAAATTGTCTTGCATTTTATCAGCAGCCTCAGCTAGAGCAAGTGCTCCTTCATCCCCAACATCATTTCCTTCCAAATCTAACTCTAGTAATTTAGAAGAAGGTAACAGAGAATTAGATATAGTGATGGCACCATCACTACCAATCAGGTTACAAGACAGAGACAAGTGGGTTAGGTTAGTGCACTTCTCTATAAGTTGAGACAATGCTGTTGTTCCCCTACAAGTGATTTTATTACAATCTAATTGAAGTACTTGCAAGTTTTCATGAACTAGATTCTGTAGAGTGTCTAAGTTTGAATCGCATAAGTCACAGTTCACAAGGACTAAGTGAGGAGTATCTAGGAATTTTGGCACCATTACTAGTTCAAACTCTAAGTTACTTAAAACACGGATTGGAATCTCACTAAGTGGCTTGATTTTGCATTTAAAATGTTTTAAAAGAAGAATAAGACATTTTTTGTGTGTTTCGTTACTAAGTTCATTGTAGCTATACCGTATTTCTTCAAGAGATGACATTTTCAATGACATTTCTTCTAGTAACTGATCTTCTGACTTGAATCCCAGTATAAACATTTGATCTATCATACTTGTTCTAAGAGGCATACAAATTCCTAGGTACCTCAGATGTGACAGTGTGGGTTGATTATTTAATATTTTTATTTCTTCTTCTCCTATCTCGGTATTTTCCAAGCCAATTTCTGTAAGGAACTGGAATTTACTTAAAAATAGTTGGAAAACATCAAGGTGCCCTTTGCTAAAAGTCTTGGGAAAGAAGCTTAGTGATTCAATGTCATCTATTTTGTCCTGTCTAGTTTTTGTTATGAATATTTGAGCTTCAGCTTCATCTAGATTACACTTGTTAAATACTAATCTGGTGACAGCCTTAGAAGATTCATTACAAATATAAGCTAATGCATTCCAGTCAGGTGGAAAAAATGTGTAATCATTAAATTCTAAAATATTGGCCTCCAATATAGAATCACAAACTATTTGTTGTTGTGCCTCAAAGGCACACTGCATTCTATACAAGTCATTGGAATGCTTGGAGGTCATAATTTGATTTAAGCTCTCACTCTTGTTATCAAATATGCTACATCCACAAAAAAACTTCCATACATTGAGCATCTCCTTATTATTGGCATATTTTACTACTATTTTCTGTTGTTCTTCTATCGGACAAGTGCATATGTGATATGCAGTGAGAAACTCTTGAAAGGTCAAGTGTAAGAAAGAATACAAATCTTTTACACCAAACAGTTTTGCTGTTTTATCTACAGTAACTAAGCCCAAGGAATGGACATCAGAACCGTTTTTAGAAAGAGTGGGGCCCAAAGTAATAGTTTGCTTTGACTGTATTGTCATTTCAAAAGCTAGCTTGCAAACTTTAGTAAATGACTCAAGTATGTCTCCATCCAAATCATTTAGTGAATCATATTCTACTGGACTGCCATCACATTCTAACTTGCGCTTGATAGTTAGAAGTGTGAAATATTCATACATTTTAGTCTCAGTTACTGGAATGTCTTCAATAGGCTGTTGGTAGATGAAGCATATCATGGCAGCATGCACAGGCAAATAGCACATATGTAATAGGTTTACATGACTTCTTAAGTAGTCTTTTAATTCACCCGCTTTTTGCATGCTGTGTTCATTTTGCAAGAAATAGGAGTCCACATATTTGAATATAGACTCTTTAGAGAAACCAAGCACTTCTATTCTTTTTGATATTTTAACGTAACGTCTCAAATCAACGGACCCTATAGGACGTGAAGCCACAATAATCATAGAATTGTGGAGGTATTTTCGATACAGAAGTTTATGAAAGAGATTATTGGGATCATTTCTTGGCTGATATTCATCCAAACCATCAACAATAAAGCAGCACCCTTTGCCATTCTGTTTTTCTATTTTATCTACTAATTCTTTTCTCATGTCAGAACTACTATAAAAAAGTTCCAGAATATAAGATAATGTAAGACCTTGAGAGCTTAACATGCGTAATGAAATTAGGAAAACCAAATTGGCGCCCATTAAAATATCAGGTTTAGACGCCCAGTCTTTACTCATTTTTCGAGTTAGAGTAGTTTTACCACTACCTGGTCGTCCTTCTATCAAGACAAGCGCTCCTTCCTCATATTTTTGGAATAATAATTTATACTCTCCTGTTTCCTTCTCTTTCAAAATGTCATCCATGTCTCCCCTAACTGAATCATCATGGATTTTATTGTAAGGTCTGTTCTCCTTTATAAGAGCTAGTTTAATGAAACTAGAGCTTCCTACTGGAGGCCACGAGTCATTGTTTATTTCAGGTATTCTTTTGTAAAATTTCATAATATTCTTTTTTTCAAGAGAGAAAATAACTTTTAAAGTTGTTGGTTCCTTTTGTCCAATGCTATAGCTATAATTTCCCTGTATTCCTTGACATGCTTTTTTTATTAGCAGAAACTTCTGGCATACTCCGCTATATTTGAAATCATCACAGAGTGGCTCTCCATTTTTAAGCCAGCGGTACTTTTCTGATTCATTACAAGCACTTGTTGCTTCTAAAATCGTAGACTTACCATCAGAAACTTTGCAGAAGTTTGGTTTTAATGTACAAGAAGATTTTTTCTGATGTGCTGTTTCAGTCAAAGGAGGTACTAAAGTAATAATTTTTTCTTGAAATTCTTTGACAAACTTTTCAGATACCCGAGTTTCCCTTACAATTTCACTTCTAAGAGCTTTCTTTAAGGCTCCTAATGTTGGGTGGTGGTGACGACTATTATACCACTGTAGCAGTGTATTGTATAGTCTAAGGCTATTACTGTGGCTATTACGACATTCTTCTATTTTAGACTTAGGAAGATTTAGAGCTATTCCAATTTCCTCCCATTTATGTGACACCTCTTGTAATATCTCTGCTAACAAATTTACATGCATTTCTAAGACTATATTGGTGTCCTCATCAAAGAAATTTACTGCATTAGGTTTACCAGCCTCACTTCCATTGATTTCCTTCAGCAAATTGTAAGTAACTGCTTTCATTTCTCTAAAACTGCTCAATGCTTTAATGAGAGTATTAACCTGGCTTGCCTTAGTATTAGTGGTTGTCAATGCAACATGCAACAAATACCTTGCTTTTAAAGCTGGATCCAAATGATCAGGATCAGGATCCAATGAGAAGAAGTTATTGTGAATGTCTTTTGGAATTAATCGTTGAGAGAACAGAGAGTTAGCAACTTCTACCAAATTATGAATCTTCTCTACAGCAGATATAAGTGCGTCTTCATATTTTCTCATAACATCCATTTTCTGTAGCTCAGTCATGGTGTTTACAGCAAATTGGGTCAACGATTTCTGAAATAGCTCTCGGAATGATATTTATTATCACATGACCTCCCATAAAGCTACTTGTATGGCTCCCATAAATATTAGTATGAAATGCAAATGCTTTAACATCACATGATATCCTAGCAACTATCATTCAAATCTTGGCCACATGTGAATTTACCATCACATGATATCCTAGCAACCATCGTCGTTCAATACTTGCCACATGTGAATTTCAGTAAGCAGTGTGCAACAAGGCAGTCTGCCGTGTGTTAGACTTTGAGTGAGAATTAACACTATTGCCACCAAGTAAGAAAACTATTCACTGGCTTTTCATACACTCAAATAATTAAATGAGTATAATATATGGACAAGACAAAGAGGAGGTGACAAATGACCCAAAACGGAATGTCAATACATGACCACAAACAAATGTAATTACATTCCCCCTCTAAGTTAAATTATTGAAGATTAAAGAAATATATTAGATTTTGGGATGCTTCAAAAGTGCAAAACTTGAGCAGCTAATTTATTTGGCACTGAATAGAGTCAGGCTTCACAAAGTTCAAAGTGCAATTTTTTTTAAGTGAGGTACTAACACACTGCCCCCAATTACTCTAGACCTCAGCAGGAACGTGTTGGATTTAAGTGATATTCAATTTCTGTCGGAATAAATTGCCACATACACGAAAGGGACAAATTTTAATCTTGGTATTAATTGTATTGATTCTGTTGGAGCAAACTATTTGACTGAATTACAGTTCAAACACTTATAATTAAGATGGATTAAACTTAAAGACCATAGAATTGATTGAAATGGTGCAGCTGCTTTGATGTTCAATTAGAATTAATGGAGCTTCAAAGAAATTGTACAGTTTCAGATGGTGCAGCGCAGATGCAATAGCACAATGTTGTGGTTGTGCCGAGATGGCAGACTGCCACCTGAGTTACTCCTCGCCTCACAGTGATCTAAGGTGGGGATCACCACCAGGCACACTTATATGACACATAACGATCAGTACCACACGAGAAATGCCAAGGATCCTGAAACAAAGGCAATATCGTACCACATGGGAAACTATGTTGGGCTTGTGCAACACAATGAATCAGAAGCATATCTGTACAACAACTTGAAAAGCTTTTGGTTTATTAGTATAGTATAAACATAGCTAAGAATAATTCTCAAAAAAAAGGTGCCATGGTTAAACTAATCACAGCTGGGTGGACTGGTGAGGCTGGTGGGAGGCAGAGCCACCACACACTCACACACACACACACACACACACACACAATGTTTTAATTATATGTGTTCAGGACTGTTTTTCTCGTTACTCACAGCATCTAACATGGATTCCTTTTTTGGCATTGCACATGAAGCTTCTCGTGAATATCATTAACTATTGTAATAATACACTATCTTCTCTGCATAGGTATAGCTAAATGTCAACAGTCCACGCTTGCACTAAAAAAAAAAGCTCACAAATACAATTACACCAATATGCAATAAAAACTGCGAAAAGCATACAATTGCATACTTTGTTTCTGATTGATGATAAGTTTGTTTGTTTGTTTTCAAACAATGTGCCAATGCACATGATATTAAATAATAATAGGAATTTTTTCTCTTTTTAACAGCCAATATTTTTAATTATAACTTAACCCAACTTTTCAACTTCTTGCCGAAGTCCTCTTCAAGGGTCAACTGGCTGTTAAAAAGAGAAAATTTTTCTATTATTGTAATTATTTCAGCCGAGAATGACTGAATGATATTAAATGTGCACACACACACGCACACTAAAATGCAAATTCACTTGCTGCTGCTAGGCAGTTGTGCATATCTGGCCAGATCCAGGATACCTGTGCATTAAAAAGGTGCCTCGAGCCTTGCAAGCCAAGCTCTTGAAGCCAGTCTTAGAACTCGCTGGAGAACAAGCCATTCTTTACAGCAAGTGGTGTGGGGCACCCGAAATCCCACCTGGATCACTGCTGTTTCTAGAGAAACAGTCTTGAATTTACACCTTACCCAATGTCAAGAACAGCTAATCAAAGCTGGACTGTCACTAAATACAGGTAATTAGCTCATCAGAGAATTCATTATCGGAGGTTTCACGAGTCTTCCGTCCAAGTATGAAAAATGCACACACACATTAACACCATGTTTCATTATTTATCTTATCATGAATACAGGTCTCTCACTATTTGTATAATCAGCCAAGTTGATGTTAGGCTTCTTTTTTTAACATTACAACACACATCATCATTATAATATACACCACTCCAATCGTGAATATCATTAATAACCATTGTAGTATTACTTATATGTAGGTATAGCACACAAGCACGCATATATCATTGATCCTCACCACTTCCCCCCTCAAAATAATCATGTGCTGACTTCACACATGGTTGTAGGTAAGGGATATCACACCTGCAGTCAGCCTCCCGCGTTTCGAGCCATATTCACAGAATATGGAGATACTAAGCGGGAGTGAAATGACAATTGACAATGATGTGAATATTTAAATATGTGTAGTACACACCTTCTATATTGTGTATCACGAGCACAGGTTATTCTAATTTTTACTACCTGTTATTCTCCTAATTTTGTTCTACTAGGCCAATTCCCGTCTGTTGTTTCAAGAAGGAAAAAAATGCCGTTGGGGGGAGGGAGGGGAATTGGCAACATCAAGTTGTAAATGTTTTATTTTTAAACAAGAAACTACTACTAAAAGGTAGCTGCTCAAGACGTTAAAAGATGGAGGCAAGTCAAGATCTTGTTGGGTCAGGGCGACAAACACCTGTCAACAAAGAGGTGATGTGGTGGTAACATCTTTGAAGACAGGAAACGAAAAGGTCACAACATACGCGAAGTTTCACAATGCAAATTGTTTTAATTACTCCAGTAAAATCCAGACACATAGCACAGCAACTACAAAAGTGAGGGGCGTGACAAATGCATATATCAACAAATAATACACACCATGTTTATAACCACATAAAGTTCTTTTCTCGTGACGAGAGGCGTGTGCAATCAGATTAGTAATCGTTGATGTGTTGTTCGTATCCAGTTCGGAAAGAGAGCCTCTTGTATCGCGAGCAAATAAACACCGCTGTCAACAAAATTAGAATGGCCACAACGGCGCCCAAGATGATCATCCCGATGGCCAGTCCTGCCACGTAGCCCTGAGAGTAAGTCTTCCCCGTCGAGGGTGGGGCCACAGGCGAGGGACAGAGATTGGCGCTGGACATGGGAGGCTGAGCAGGCACGCTCGGGCATGCGGATGGTGTGATAGTAACAGTGACGGTGGTGGTTGTAGTCGTAGGAGGAAGCGGCATCTCACTGGAGCCTGGAAGGGGCGGGTCCGTTGTCGTGCTTGGAGTCGATGTCGTAAAGTTCCCATCAAATTCGCTCACGGTGATTTCTTTGGGCGTGACCATATTCCCGTAACCAATGTCGACATGAAAGGGAAATTGCCCATTTACTATGTTGAGAGCAATTTTGTTGTATGCGGCCATTGCTGTGAGTGGAGTTGTCGTAGTGTTAGCTGCAGACGTGATGTTAGACAACTGGAGAGTCGTGAACAACTCCTTGTCTTTAATGGAAGTAATCTAAAACACACAAAAACAACAACAATAATAACAATACTACTAATGATGATAATAATAACAGTAATAGTAGTAATTTATTAATACATTTGTGTGTCAGTAACGGCTATGGGGGTGTGTGTCCATGAATAATTCATGAGCCGAGCGGAGGTGGTAAAATATCGTCATAACTGAATGGGAAAACTGAATGGGAAAAGCAAAGGGGGAAAAAAAAAGAAAAGAAATAAGGTACCTATTGGGTTCGAACAATTGACCACCACCTCCACATCCTCACCATTGAGCCACTCAATAAAAGGTCTAATATCGTTCTGAGTAAGTTGATACCTAAATCAACGGCTAATTGTCAGCAATTTCCAAATCAGAGCATGACAGACAGACAGACAGACAAACAAGACGATTACTATAACCCTCTCACACCGAGGGTAAATGGTTGCACAATGATATCACATTGTTTTTTACACACCCACTCCTGGTATCAACTATATGTGATGGCATCATTGAAAGTGCATGCTTATAGTGGCAGCTAGCTAAATCATTATACTGAGAGACTGAGGAGCACGTAAGAGAGGTTGGCTAGTACTAGCTGCCACAGCTCAGAGAATTCAGTAGCAACTTTCCAGTTCTCACTATAAGACTGACTGGCCAATTCATCTAAGAACAAGGCTACATAGTCCTGTCTCCTCTACTGGACTATTTGGGGTCTGTCTGATGTGTCCACTGGTGTAATATTTGTAAACTATATGGGCTTCATACTTCATTTTCATTTATGGTAATTGGGGATACTTCATCCACTTTCTAGTGGGTGATAATTAATTAATTAGAAAGTGATAAGAGGTGATAATTAGTTAATTAGAAAGTGATGAGGTGACCTTTGCTACAAAATCAGGCATAACTGTGAACAAACAAACAATAAACCAGCTGCTTCCAAAGTTCAAAAGTGCACATACACACAACTATCTATAATATAGCCACATACATAATTTCCAGCAGCTGGCACTAATTTGGCAGGTTCACAAGTGGGTGTGGTTAGAAATAGCATGATACTCATCATGCAATCCCCCTCTACTACACAAACCCTACCACTGACAAACTCCACCCATCCTCATTAACAACAACAAACATTCAATATGTTCCATAATGCAGCAGTGGCAAGCAAAAAAAAAAAAAAAAAAGATGCTAAACTTTGAAAGAGACCAAGTATTTCTTGCAGTTCAGTCTCAGCACCAACTTACATACATCCACATGTGACTTACTATGGACTTTTGCTAATATGAAACTTACATCCACATGTGACTTATTATGGACTTTTGCTAATATGAAAATAGAGAGCAGTGACATAATAAAGAAATGGTAAATATCATAAACCCCCAAATGTGTTATTAGTGCTGTAGAACTGAACAAACAGCTATAAAAAAATGAAGGAGTTGACTTTTTGACAAGCTTACGCTATACTCACCATGAAAGAAAATGAAGTACAAACACATAAACATAACACCAGTACACAGGCAACCCCAAATAAACCAGTGGAGATGAGAGATTAGATATCAAAACAGATAGAGAAAGTGATACACACAGGAGGAGTTTGAAACATAATGAGAACCTCAGCTTTTGAACTACATGCTAAACCTTGAAAGAGACCAAGTATTTCTTGCAGTTCAGTCTCAGCACCAACTTACATCCACATGTGACTTATTATGGACAAGTGCGGCAAGGAGCTCCAGCTGTGTTGGAGTGGTTACTACCACATCCCTACCAAATCTATCCCTACCAAATCTATCCCTACCAAATCTATCCCTACCAAATCTATCCCTACCAAATTTATCACTACTAAATACATCCCTATACCCAGTGCTACTACGAAATTCCAATAATCCAACGAGCTGCTCATTAAACTGAGCGATCACTACCCACCCTTTACCTGAATATTCCCCACTTGTATGGGGTCCAGTCCAGTGTAGTCCACGATGCTCTTCCTCAAGTTTGCATTCAAGCTGCTGAAGTCCACCATGTTGTTTGGTCCCTTCGGAATAGACATGATTATAGCAATGTAGTCCTTCAGCTCAAGGCAAAGAGATACGTCAAAAACGTCGAAGCTCGGACGAGTGAAGGACAAACCGAAATAGCGAATAACTGTTGAAATGGTGACATTGTAGGTGTCTGACGAGATCGTCCCATCGATGGACAACTTCCACGGGACTGGGTCCTCGTTAGCACCGTAGATGCTCGCCGTTCCGGAACGAGCTATCGAAAGGCCGAGCGTCACATTACGATAGGACAAACCACCGGGAAGATCTATGTCGCCGGTATACGACCAGTTGTCCAAATCTACGCCGTGGGCACTGGAGTTGCCTGTGTACGTATACAGCGAGGAATTGACCACGAAGAATATTTGATTGATACTGCCAAACTTGTAAGAGCCATCCGGGTTGACGATAATGCCACCTCCCCCAGCAGGAATTTCTAATGGCTTGACGGTGCAGTTCTTGTATTCTGGATAAATGATATAATTCACTTTGCGACTGGGATCGACAATGGAGATGATAGTTCCATTATCATTAGGATCGAGTACGTCTGCTGCCATATCACTACGAGCTAGTCCAGCGGAGCCATCATAATAATCCTAAAACAACACCAAAATAATAATAATATTAATTAATCAATTAAGAAATTAATTAATTGGTTAATTAGTTAATAATTAATCAGTTAATTAGTATGGCAAAGAAACGTGTTGGCAGGAACTAATGCACTAATGGCTGCTCATCAGGAGGGGAGTGTCAATGCATCGAGGAAAATAATAATAAAATTACTGATGCATCCTTAGTCGTTAGCTCGTGGCAAATGAACACAGAAATTGAGGGAGAAACACTAAAACATCTTTAAAAGTCTCAAATGAACGAGGGTGAGTGCTTAGAATGAAAAATGTAAAGATTCACTTTTGAATGGATCTCTCCCTTGCACTGTGTATTCTCTCTTACAACTCGATAGATTTTTACTACCTACTATTGGAGAAAGGGTGTGGTGATGCAACACTGGGAGTATGAATATCATTATCCTCACATGGTCTTTACTTCTGATTTCTTCATTATTGCGTGTACATACCATATATTCACACAAATAAGCACTCACTACACACGCTAATGCTACACACGTTCTTACGCGAAGTTGCCATGGAACAGGCAAGATATGATTAGAACGACTGTCACTCAATTGTAGAAAATAAAACGGTGAAAGACCAGTTACCAAAGTGACGACAAGGTCAACTGAAAGAAGTGACAATTTAGGGATCAAGATAACTTCACCAAGCTTAGCTGCTTGCCCACACATTTAATTAATTTACTAAATATTTCCAGTTATTTAAAAGTCTTTCCCATCATGAGGCTAACCAATATCATACCTGCATGCCCCTAATTCGTTGACATCAAATAAATTTTCGTGCTAATTAAGGCTCCATTCTAGCACCTTAACTGGTCCAAATTAAACAGCACCCAAATACGTGGCATTCCTGTGCACGTAACAAAACACAGTATTTCTGTAGAGGATATTTAACAACGTATCTAAACTTGTTAACGGGCATATCAGCCTACAGTCACTTTCTCATTAATCATCAGACTTATTATATTTTATTTATTATTTTTATTCTCAAAATTCTGTGTTACATTGTTCTCTCTATTCTATTTTTTGTGTTCATCTTGTAAAAATATCCAAGGTACACACGTGACTGGAAGTTACACTTCAATTTGTGGACTCCTAGCGAGACTCATTACTGCTGACTCGAACTCAAAACTTCAACCATATTCTTTTGTCACAAGCCACACAGCAAGATCAGGAAAAAGTAAGTGCAATGAAATATTAGTATTGGATATCCAAAAGACACATAGGAAATTTCAGGAGGAGAGGAGGGGGGGGGTGGGGGTGAATTGGTAGGTGCCTTTTCATAAAATCCGTTACATTTAGGGGGAAAGATTTTGTGTTCATCTTGTAAAAATACAATTAACTGTCCAAGGTACACATGTGACAGGAAGTTAAAATCCATTATATCTAAGGAAAATGAAGGCATAAATCTTTAAAATCCATAGAGTTTGAAAATCCTGGCCAATGATCAGCATCCACACCTTCTACATACAAACCAAGCTACCTGAATAACCAGCTTGCCACTGTTGGTCGGTCAGGTTTGTTGGTTGGCTTTGGCTTTGCTGTGTCAGCAACCTAATATTTCAAGAGCATTAGGGGACATCTCCCTAATGTTCCAATCAATTATGCCTCCTGATATAAAGCAGTGCCAGAAAGAAGTGACACATGAATGGGTTCCTTTGCACACACCGACTGTGATATCACACTATGGATGAATCACATGACCACAATGTTGCATCAGGTAAGGTCAGGACTTTCCCCACACAGCACAGGAATGGCATCATCATCTGACAGCAATATAGTAATTACACTTCTAATTTTATTAAAACAAATTCTACTCTTGTTTTGTTGTTTACAGAAAAACATGTCACTATAAATATAGCTACACTGAAATGAAGGGATGAAGTTTTAAAGCAACTACAGTATATGGCACCACAAAATTAATTACACCGGCATAATTAGACCTGCAGACTGAGGTCCTGCAGGATGAGGCAGTAGCTCTACTTCAAGGGTTTTAGCCTAGAGGACTAGGACCACTAATAGTGTTGTACAACCACACTCTTCTTGTCCACCCTTACGTTGCTAAGTGGCAAGAAGTACAATGACAATTTTTTAGCAAGTTCGATCACACCGAGCTTCTAGAGAAACACCATTTTACTTGCACACTTCCAATTCACAATTTTTGAGTTAAACACACACACACACACACACACTTTCAATAATTACTTCCACTCCCCCAATTATTTCCTTAATTAGAACTGTGTGTGTGTGTGTGTGTGTGTGTGTGCAGCTGTAAGATGAATTTACAAATGCTAAAACCTCACACACTCTGCTACCCTGCGTATTTGACTCATCTTGTAACTGGATTCTTCCACTACAGTGAAGTACTCCACCGAGCCCTGAAAGTAGTTTGGGAAGTCAGGGAAAGCAGGTGGCTCCTGGCTGCTAGAACAGGAGAAGAGCAACACGAACACGTAAAGTAGACGTTCCATCATTCAAGCAAATCGAGCCCCACTAAATTAAAAACGATCTTTCACCGCATACGTAAACTCCGCAAGCTAAACCAACCAGCCAATGCAATATAATGTACTCAAGCTGAAGGATACGCCCACATTGCGTCATTTAATACTTTTAGAAATGAATATTCTTTACCCACTTGATTTTCCAAGTCGCGCTCGTCGTCTGGCGTTCATTAGTCTCGCGAGCCAGACCGTTTACCTAACCGCTACGCGGGGAAGGTCTGGCTCGCGAGACTACTCGCGCATATACTTCTCCAGTCCAGATATTTGCAGTAAGCTTTGTTACAAGTGCAAATTAGCTCGTATACGAACTGAGTGAGGTTAATGTGTTGCATCATTTGCAGCTGGATTCATGCATTAGGTGCTGATATTCACGCCGTGAATTTAGTTCATGAAAGCAATGACTTTTCTAGAGAACTTGATGGCGTACGGTAGCTTCAGGACATAACCGAAATTTGACTTGGAAACCTGTGAAATTTCCAAAACTATCCTCCACTTAATTAACAAGTGGAAGCATGTAACTACTCATTACCCTGGGACTACTTGATCTAAACATTTTTGTCATACATACTAATAAATGTTACCCACATCTCCTTCTGTGCATTAAAAGTAACAATTATGTCATTACTAGCAAGTACCCAGCTGTACAGTGACGCTAAGTTAATGATGATAAACAGAACAGCCTTTAATCAAAACATAGTATCACTCAATGTACTGCAGTGCAAGCGAGTGTAGATTTCTGCTTGCTATGTGTTGACTTGACGCTCATATCCTGTACGCAAAGAAAACCGTTGCTTGTGCTTGGAATATATTAAGTTGCCTACAAATATAGCAAGTAGAGTCGTGGTTGAGCCCAACAAGATCATTCCAAATGCTATCCCAGCCACATAACCCCGCGAGTAGGTCTTCCCTGTACCAGATGGCACAGGAGAGGGACAGAGGACGGTACTGAACGTGTGAAGTTGTGCAGGAACACTTGGACAAGAAGATGGCGTGACAGTTACCGCAACGGGCTTCACGGTTGCTGACGGCATTGGCATAACGGAGCTGCCGTCGATGACTTTCAGTTCCACCTGTCTAGGGTTGACCATGTGCCCTGCTCCCACATCTACCTGGAATGGTAGGACTCCTCCCGTAGTGTTCCGAAAGATGTTATCATAAGCTGCCCTGGCAGTAACCAAGTTGTTAACGTTAGACGCAATAGCAGTCATGTTGGATATCTGGAACATGGTAAGCAGCTCAGTGCCAGTGTCCGACAACACCTGGAGGGAAAGAAAGAAAAAAAAAAAAAAAAAAAAAGAATGTCAATTTTTAAAAAGGCATGCAACATGGAATTAACTTGTGATGTGCTTCAGCACAAATGGCGAGCAAGATGTGCACAGTAATTAAAAAAGCATTTTAAATTTTAAATTTTCACAAGCAGTGATACATATGTGACCGTCTACGGGAAAACCGGGCACAACGCGGCGTGCCTAATATCGAGAAAAGATCGATCGATTTCTTAAAAATGTATTGTTTCAAGCCTGCGGAAGGGAACGGTTAGGTCTATTATAGCAGGAACGACTAAAGCTGCGACGATAAAACTTGGAGAGCTCAATATCTGGACGCCGACAACTCCGTAAGTGCAAAAAAAAAAATTCGAAGGTGCCGCGTTGTGCCTGGTTTTCCTATAGACGGTCACATATAAACAAGCCATTCTGACTAAAAAATTAAAAAAAATAAATAAAAAAGGCCTAGTTTTGAAATTACAAATGGTAAAAGGTTTTGTCATTACCATAGTAACCACTCACCCCAGCTTCTTGGCTTGGAAATTTTTTTTTATAAACTTAGTAAGTCTAGGAGACTTAACTGCATACAGCAACATTTAGATCGTGTCAGAGACAACCTAATTCAAGGAGTAAACTATTAAATGTATTCCGATTGATAAACCAAAGGATTCTGCTTAGCGAACTATATGGAACAAGGTTGACCTTCAAAAGAACATATACATGAGGATCAAAGTACAAAATGGCATATGTATGTCCACACATACAAACAATATCGTAGAGGCTCATTGCTACTTGAATGAGTAAATTAGCTTTACATAACACAGTTTAATTGTTAGAGAACGTTTCGGTCCGTGGACCTTCTTCGTAAACAAACAAATATTTATCTTGAGATCTTACTCTGACAATTTAATTATATTTTAAACTTTTTTTTCTTGTTTATCGTGGCAGTGATCTACTTGATATCCATAGTAATATCAAAGTTCACTCTGAATCTATGATGATAGTTAAGTGCTGCCCAGAGGAAAATACCATTATTGGAACATAGCTACTGTAGTTTTTGTATTGTGACAGAGGGACTTTAAATCTCTTCTATATGTAGTGCCCCGCCTTCAGGGCAGGGCTTCTACTGTATGTATGTAGTACCTCCAGTTGTGTTGTTAGGAACTGTTGCCAGGTTCTAAATTAATTAGACACTGCATAGTCGTTAACTACTGTTTTTAGGGTCCCTCAGGCCCTAAGTGTAGCGCCCTCGCTGCGCTCATGACGCTACAGTAGTTCCCACTGAAGCAGCGCCTAATTATTTATGATCGGCTGCCTAACTAATTTAGGACATAGCAACTGTTTTTAACAATGCAATCGATGGTGAAGAACATATATCTCCTGACAAGCTACTGTTCCTAATCACAATTGGAGGGACTCTACATATAGGTCCTGCCCTGAATGGAGGGGGGACACTTACGTATAGAATCCCTCCCTGAAGGACCTAATGGATTTTTAAGTCCCTCTGTCACAAGACAAAAACTGCACCAGCTATGTTCTGTATTTGTAAAATCTATGATTGCATACTTTGAATACATACATTGCAAATGCAAAAAGGAAATGGAGAGGAAAGAGAAAATGGGGAAATCCCTAAAATAACAGCTGGTATTATTTCTGGGGAAAAGGAAGGAGTTGGATTGGTGGGAGGCTACTTTTTTCTAGTGTGTGTGTGTGTGTGTGTGTTTGTGTGACACCAGATAATACATGTGATGTACGAGCAAACGTAACTTGTCGTATTTTCAAATACAATTAAATAAATCAAGTATTGTATTCACAATTGTATTAGAAAAAAAAAAAAGACCAGTATACTTGCAATTAACCCCATCTTAGAGCACGAGAGCACAAACAGTACGCAAGTGATCACCACTTTGTTTGTACATTGCTATAACGAAAATTTGTTGTCACTTTATTTACACAAGACCCACGCAGTTTGTAATATTTCCCACGGCTCAAGCATGTTGTAAAATTCGAACTGACATAATTTTCATAATCCTTGGAAGTTCGA
>WLWD01004766.1_pt1 | contig 17825 bp, 7 predicted proteins | sample 6712731 | NCBI WGS metagenome assembly WLWD01 (sample SAMN12718690, study PRJNA576275) | sponge metagenome | isolation source: marine sponge | host: Mycale hentscheli | place: New Zealand: South Island, Marlborough, Capsize Point | collected 2014-11-01
TCTTGTGTTTTATTTTTTTCTCTGAGGGCTTTCGTCAGACGGTGAAGTCATTCCCCGCCTATGCCGGAAACCGGATCAGAGGAAACGGGGAGAAAGAGGGCCAGCAAGAAGCAGCCAGCAGGAGCATCAAGGGACCTTGCCTATAAACCATCTCGGAAGCCTGTTTTGTCTAGGTCTTCGCCTTACAACATCAGGCAAGGAGAGCAAAGTGTGAGCCAATTAGAGGGGGAGGTAGTAGTGAGTGAAGTAGTAGAAGGGGCAGCTCATGAGGTGCCAGTAGCTGAAGAGGGAACTGTTATTGTTGAGAAAGAGTTTGAGGAGGAGGACAGAATGTCAGGAAGGGGAAGTGAAGCTGGGGATATGGTGGAAATTTTAAGGTTGATGTCAGAGAGGGATGCTCAGTTTAGGGAGGATTTGGCAGCGGCAGCGGAGGAGAGACGAAAGGAGGAAGAAGTGAGAAGGAGGGTAGAGGTGGAATTAAGAAGGGCCGATGAGGAAGCAAGAAGGATGGAACTGAGGGAAATGTTCAGGAACATACCCATCATCCCTCAATACCCATCATCCACCAATACCCATCATCCCCCAATACACATCATCCACCAATACACATCATCCACCAATACCCATCATCCCTCAATACCCATCATCCCCCAATACACATCATCCACCAATACCCATAATCCCCCAATACACATCATCCACCAATACCCATCATCCCTCAATACACATCATCCACCAATACCCATCATCCATCAATACCCATCATCCATCAATACCCATCATCCACCAATACCCATCATCCACCAATACCCATAATCCCCCAATACCCATCATCCCAGAGCTGATACTCTCTCAGTAGCAGAAAGAATATACTTCGTGAAGTTGTGGTGTCTTAGCATCAGGTTGTCTCATAGCTGTTTAGAGCAACACTCCATACAATAGTCTTCGTCTGAGCTCACACCGCAAGGTGCACCAGGTGGCGTCTCCTCCTGTAGCCATTCTCCAGGCTCCGGTATATGAGTTTGAGTGGATGTTTTATGCAAAAAAAATTAAGTAATTAAAATGACATAATTTTCTCTTTCTTATGTGTGTTATTAAATTTCTTTCTCCATCTGTTGTTCCACGGCAACACCATCTCTGTTGTAACTACACCACATTAATCATTAACCCTTTGCGTACGATCGTCACGAATTCGTGACCGCCGTAACTTAACGCGCGCGTACGATGGTCACGAATCTGTGACACACCGGGTGCGTCAAGAGAATACGGCTGTCACGAATTTGTGACAAGCTCATTCATGCTCTGTTATTACAGTTACAGAGTGCGTAGCGCGCTAAAACTTTCAGTAGCTTACATAGTATACATTTTGCAATCTCTATTCTACAAAATAAGTCTTATAAAATAAGTATAACTTGTATCAAGTGCACCAACTAAATAAAAAAAATTTTTTTCTACACTTTGTGTCTAGCTATATTCAAATAGAACATCTACTAAGAAGTAAAGGCCTAAAGTAGCTAGAAATAAGCAAACTAAAACTAGAACTTACACTTGGGTGTGATTTCTCCTTTCATAAATATAAGCTAAAAAAATAGCTAATAAACTATGGCCTCCTCGATAATTCCAACTAAGTTTGTATTCAAAACAACTCTATAAACTATAAACTAACGAATTACCATAGCTACAACGCTAGAGGCAGATTATTTGAGGCCTAACACAAAAGAAACACTCGCCCGTTTTCTTTTTCCACGTGTCAAACTCCAACTGGTAAAACGCCGTCGTCTCAGGCAACTAATTGGTTTTACGGCGTGCGCGTATTTAATTACATAATTGCTCGCCCGCGTTCGTCTGCAAAGGGTTAATATTTCTTTGGCTGGGACGAGGATTCATTTCTCCATGTGATCAGTGTATCCATCTTGTAGTGAGGTCGGTACACAGATGCATGGATGAACTGTGCAAATATTGAAGATACAATAGTCATTCATTTTTCATTTTATTATTATTTTTTGATAGATTTGATAGATTTTTTTTTGTTGCTTATTGGTTTTCTGACCCCCTAGAGTGTTTGTGGCTATATCATAGTTACTAACCATCCCGGTGTCGCTGGGATGCTCCCAGTTTTCTTTGGCTAAATTCTTCAGTACTGTTAATTTTTTTTAACCCTTTTCCTTAGCATGGTGCATGTCAGGTTAATTACTATTCAGTTTCCCCTCATAGCTAAAACTATTGAAATAAAGTATTGTAGTATTATTGTAGTAACTTAATTGGGTAATATAAATAATTCACACGCATCTCGGCACTTTCCTCGTGATTGACTAAAATGAAACTAAAATCCATCTTTGTCAGTGTCAGTGCAAAGACTTAAATGTTTAATTGATAGGCGTGCCAGTGGTGGTTGTCTGTTCATTTTGTTGTTTTTATTCTTGAGAAAATTGGCAACAATTTTATATTTCAGCTGAGACAATCAAGTGATATTTTTATCTGTCCAAAGTGCAAGTAAGTGTGTGAGTAGCCACTAAAGTGTTGTGGTAAGAATGCAGGTGGAACTGCTAGTATTGTGGTCATGTCTCACTATTACCTGAAATTACTGGTACCATCAATTTTTTAGCTTATAACCTTATATATTATTACACTAAGGAATATAGAATCCTCTAGTGAAAGTCAATTTAGTCATTCATAGTCATTATCTGTCTGTGTATGGATCTTGCAGCTACAGCCACCATGACAGTATGACAGGGTAAACATCATGCCTACAACTACATCTCAGGCATTATAGGAAGTAGTCATTGGACTAGGCAATATAATAATTGAACATGGCGATAATATTTGATCATTTTTGACAAGGTTTTGGAATTGCCTTCTTACCAACTCAACATCAAAATTTCTTGAGGTTGTGTCACAACCTGTGAAGGTATGAACAAAGAGCAGCTGCAAAACACAAATCATCAGTTGACTGTCATCTCTCTCTCTCTCTCATAGTTAGGGATTATGTTGTTTTTTTACACCTAATATGCGATACTCTCATTCCTGATTTTTTTTACCTATTTGTATGAGTAATAGCATGGGTAACACTGAGTGTTATTTCAATTGCTTTACAAGTGCTATTGACCCCTAATAGCACAGGTTACCTGTGCTATCACTCACTAAAAGTAGGCCAGCTATTAAAAAGTCTTTTTAATTGTAGCTACACAGCATCGCTCAGTCACTATCTCCTTATTTCAGGATTAGCTTTCGCTGGAACATTTTTTTCACCATACGACTCCTCCTAATCTGTTGTAAAACATTCCATCTAATACAGGTAGAGGTTCTGTGGTAAGAAGGACATTGTCTCCAACTAGAAACTACTGGAAGTGTACGTTTCCAAGGTTAACGCTCTACGCGTGCGCACTTACCCGTACTATTTCACTTAACTACCGAGGTATTTCACTTAGTTTCCACTTAGTTACCAAGGTATTTCACTTAGTTTCCACTTAGTTACCGGGGTATTTCAATTAGTTATGCGCTATTTCACTTTCCCCGTGCAATTTCAATTGAAAAGCGATTTTTCCCATACATTTTTGAATGGACAACTTTTTAGAATTCACTTGACTGTAAGCCTATTTTTACAAGATTATTAAATCTCTTGGCTAGAAAATTACAAGGCTTGTGAAGTGTGTATAGACTGCCGAATTTGAATAATAATGGGTAGTGCTGTGAGATAATAGTGCTTGATAAATCAATGTTAATCCTATTAGCATACTGTTACACGCTTTTGTACTGCATGGGTCTCTACACAGCATTATGTGTCTCTCTCATTGCCCCTCAAAAAATCTATGAAAGGTTGTTGTTGTTGCCCTTCCCAGATTCGGACACAGATTTTTTAATCAATCACAACAGATGTACTGCTGGGATGATCTGAGTAGTGAGCAAGTGCTAGCACAAATTATCTAGTAAGAAACTGATGCATGCTGGATACATGTCACTCACTACCCCTTATCACAATCGTGTGATGATGAATAAGTCACTGAAGTTGGAGAAGTGTTAATAAGCATAAACATTTAATTGGTTCTTGCAGATGTGCTGGTTGTTGCTGTGATGAAGGGACACTGCGTGGATTATTCTGGATGAACTCAACCTAGCAATTTGCCAGTGAGAAATTCTAATGGCCATGGCTACCATAGTAATTGCTGTACTAACTGTAAGTGGTTACTGTATTGAGGAGTATTTACACCCACCATGATTGTCTCCATAGGAAGTGACAAGATTGTGTAATATAATTTGATATGGGAGGGGGCAGTGGCGAGCTTCCTGAGAGAGTCCCCATTCCACTTAACTGGCTGTATTAATATAGCATGTGTCTGGACTGTTGCAGCTGCTTCTCTAGGAATTTGTACACTTATCTAGATTGGGCCAGGATCTATTGATTGGCACATCAATATTAAAATCAGATAATAATAACCTCACCCCTCAAATTGCTACCTTAAATTAAACAGACAATAAGCCTGGCACCATGTAGATGGGCTATAAACTTATCCACAACATCCATAGTGATATGCCATATGTCATGTTTGAAACAAATTGAGTGTAATTGTAAACAATGAATAATTGTAAAAATGATTTCGCATGTGTTTGGAGACTACAAAAAAAAATTCTCCTCAGCATACATGTGTGAGAGAGTTTCAATACTCAGTTTATCTGTCTGTCATTTTTGGCCATATGATCGTAAGCTTCAGTGGGTAACATTTCCTATAGTCATGTGATAATCACATGAGCAAATAATTTCTTTTCTGCCCGCAGTAGTTTTTCTTTACACTATGTATATGCTCAGTGATTTATCGGCGTGCTTGGAGTTTCCCATAGAAACTACTGGTGAGGTATGTGTCACTTACACTTCTCTTATGAAGACAGCATTAATGTCTACCATTTCATTGCACTGAGTTGCATATCAACTTGCTAAAGCTTTACATATTGACTTGCACTAGCTACATATTCATATTGTATTGCTCCTAGTAAATTATTCTTTTGGTTTTTGTAATAGCTAGCTAGTGTATACTAACGCTGAGGGTTCACACTCCTGGTGCTTCATTTTCTTGGTAGATAACCTTTATTACAGTAAGCAAATACTGGAATAGAGTAACAAGTGACAGACCGACACATATTGACAGTTTTCTGTCTTGTATGTGTGGTTATAAAGATTTACTAAACTTACGAGGGAGAGAAATTTATCCCTTCCTAAGAGAATCAGTCCAGCTTTGGAAAGTCTGGGATGGCTCAGACTCAGGATCACTTATAGGACAAACTAACAGTTGGACTCAACTCTCAACTATGTACATCTATTTTAGAACGACTAAGCATATGTATATAGGATGTCCATATAAACTACTTGCATGTGATAATATGCTGGTTAATACAGATTTCTTCACTCTATGGTGTGTGTGTGTGTGTGTGTTTATGTGTGTATACAGACCTAGAGGCATTCAGAATTAGCCACTATTTCAAAAGGATCAAAGGTCATAAGCAGTCCCACTATAAATTGAAAGGTGAGAATTGAGCTAATTGTTACCTGCCTACCTGTCTCAGGTTGGTAGCAAAAGCAGGTGCTTCATTCTATAGGCTGTGGTTGGGTAAATCTGGGTTGATAATACATGAAGAGTAAGAACTACATGTGCTAGCGTAACTTGGTAATGGCCAGCTCTGCTAGATGGGTGTTAGACTGGCTGGCACTTCAGCTTGGCCACTGTATGGAGCCAGTGGTAAATATTGGCAACATGCTTATGGGTTGATACATGCAAATGCAAATGCAAATTTTCTTGCTGCCGCTAGGCAGTCACGTGTACCTGGCAGAGCCAGGATGCCTGTGCATTAAACAGGCATTGTGAGCCTTGCAAGCAAAGCTCCTGGAGCTAGGCTAGGAACTCGCAGGAGAACAGACCTTTCCTCACAGCAAGTGGTGTGGGCACCCGAAGTCCCACCTGGACCATTGCTGTTTCCTGAGAAAAAGCCTTGAATTTGCATCCCAGCAAATGCCAGGTATCCAATTACTGCTGGGTGGACTGGTGGAAGGCAGATGGAAAATTGCCTGAGATGAGATTGAACAAGCAGGCCCTGAGCCAAGGACACAACCACTACACCACACACACACACACATTCATACATACATACATACCCCCTCCCTCCCTTCCTTGAACCTCGAAGTCACTTCACCACCACCCCTCCCTTTGAAATATTCTTAAAATTTTGTGAGCAAAAGTTAAGTTCAAAAGTGAATAATGAAAATACCCCAACACTTCGTTGTCATGCAACTATGGCAGTGGCCACTTCATGTAGTCCATGGCTCTGTAGGAACTTCTTCAAGTCTGCACATGACAGTTGATCCATAGCTAGTGGCACCATGCAACTCTGGCAAGCTCTTCACAAATTTGGACTATTTATACCTATGTCTGACTTAGCCAATGCTGGATGGAGGTCACCGGGTGTGGGGGGGTTATAGTCCTAGACTCTTTGCCTAGTCTAGCTGGCTGGGGAGACTTGCAAGTAGGGATGAATTGGGAGGAATGGGGGGAGGGGGGGGGGGGATTTGTATTGACCTGAGGTTGTTTTTTTTAATCACTTATGTATATGGGATAATAGACCAAGGCATTTATTTAGTCCAGAAGAAGCACCTTGATCAAGTAGTGTGTGGGGATGTGCAGGTGCATATTGTTTTGAAATGGTTATATAGGGGGATGTGTGGATTCTACCTTTTAGCAAGAATAATGTTTTCCTATAGGCAGCGTTTTGCCACTAAAAACTGACTTCCCAGGAATAAGTACACTCCTCATACATCACAATCTCTGTCGTCAGAGTGGCTGGCTCACTTCACTCTATTGTCAGAGTGGCTGGCTCACTTCACTCTATTGTCAGAGTGGCTGGCTCACTTCACTCTATTGTCAATAAATCCATCAGCTAGCATTGTCTGCTATAACCAGCCAAGTCAATATTATTGGTGGTTGGGGGAGTTTATTGTGAATGAAAATTTTGAGGATCTATTAAGGAAAGTTATCACATTCTCAAAAAACAGTGCTTAAGTGTGCTTAACCAGCAAGTCATGGCTGTCACATTGTTCATGAAACCTAAGTACTCATTAGCACCCACCCACCCATCCACTTACCTTCCCCCACCATGCAAGTATGACAGAAGACAACATCCTTCGCCTCATCGTAGTGTAAGAATGTCCAAATTTTAAACCAGTGCGATTGAAATGCTCTGGAAGTGTCTCCTTTTTTTCCAAATACTCTTTTAGGAAAATTATAATCCTTCGGCTGGTATGGTTTCTCAGGAACCTCCGCGGTTAGAGCGCACTCATCAGCTTCGAAGCCATACTATCTACACGGTACTGGTCTTGCGTGGCACCGGTGTAGCCGATCCTTACCTTACATGTCATTGTATTCCAAAGTATTTCTGCGCATGCGCTGAATAATAAATAATTAGAGTGGAAAAAAAAGTGGTGCGGCCAAAGCCGCACCGGCCGCATGTGATTAGCCATGTTCACACTCATGCCTGCACACTTGTACACTTGTAAATACTAAGCCAAACTGAATTATAGTATTCTCAAGCATCAAATTAACAATTTATTTAAAATTAACATGTAGTGATTTAATTACTCTGCCATGCAACCCCCCCAAAAAAGGGGAAAAAAAAAGCATCATACAAAATGAGTTACTTCAATGAACCATACAAACAAACATATATACATACAAAACCAGGCAGCTTATTACACAACTTCAGCTGAAAGAGATGCAATGATAAAAGCTTATATCTGAGGTTGGCAGGTTTGACCAAAAGCAGACAAACTTAGAGCTAATTAAATAATAAATATTATTGAGTGCCAAGGTGTTGTTTTAAATATTTTTGTAATTGATTCCTCCATGGTTACCTAACTGTTTAATGACTTAAACATCAGGTAAATAATAACATGAGTAATTTTAGTAGGCAGGCAGATCTAAAGAGGCACAAGTGTAGGGAGGATAGAATGAAACCAATTCATCTACAGAAAGGTGCAGTACAATGCAAGGAATGGGACCACACACAGTGTTTCATCCAGACATTCTTGCAAGGGGGGGCAAAATAGAGTTTTGAAAATGTAAGGGGGGGCGGGCGGCACTGGTCACCATGGGAGTGAAATAGAATTATTGGAAGGCCTATGTCCTACATTAAAAAAACATAATCTTATCTAATGAGGTCTGCATGTGTCAGATCCTGACAAGTTAATTCAGCTACTCATTTTTCACCTCCACCGTCTAGCAATTTTCAGTCAACTGTGACATTCACTATTTAGATGCTTTTCACACACTATTCAACTCTGACTCTCACCTCCCCTTAGGTTTATCACACGTTAATTCACACTTACGGTTGCTGGCTGGCTATAAAAAGGCCAGCCCTCAGCTCACCGTAGCAGTTGTTGAGTTTTGATCTATACAGATTCTACAACTTCCAGAACCAGAACTCTAAGCACTCGTAGTCCCTGACAGCTTAAGATAGTCTCAAATGGATATTCTCTCTTTCTTCTGTGGTGCAAGCTCTTCAAAGTCACCTGGCCACTCAAGTAGCAGTGACACAGAAGATAAAATTGACAGCAATCAATCTGATACTGAGTTTTTGGAGCCAAGTCCTGCCAAGAAAAGATTAATTGTCCATGAGAAGCATGCAAAGGAAAGATTAACTACACATGAGAAAAGCAAGAAAATCACTGCAAGCAGTCGAAAATACAACAAAAAATGGGAAGAGAGCTTCAATTGGCTGATGTTTGATAAAAAATTTCCAAGGAGCTTTTTGTAAGGTTTGCAGGAAGAGAGGAATTTCTCTTCAAAGAACAGGAGGAACATGGATCTCAAAACCTTTCACGAACTGGAAGAAGGCAATAGAGAAGATGAAAATTCATGCAAAGAGTGATATTCACCTCCTATCATGTGAAGCAGAGATGGCTGCAGCTACAGCACTACAAGAAGGGTCAGTCATTCAGCAACTCCAACAAATTAATGATGAGGAAAAGTTGAAGAACAGAATGGCCATTAAAGCTCTAATTCGTTGCACCCATTTTCTAGCTCGTCGCCACATTCCCCACACAACAAATTTTGATGAACTTATTGATCTAATCGTAAGTTGTGGTGCAGAAGATTTAAAGGGGTTCCTTGAAAGAGCTAGATTAAATGCAACCTACACATCTAAAGTTGCTGTTGTTGAATTTGTTGAGGCAGTTGGCTTATGGGCTGAAGAATGTTTACTGAAACGGCTTCGCCAAGCTTCCCATTTCAGCATAATGGCAGATGAGTGCACTGATGTGACGACCACAGAAGAGCTTTCAATTTTCTTCCGCTGGGTGAACATGGACGGTCAACCTGTTGAGCACTTCTTGGATATAGTTCCATTGAAAGCTACTGATGCAAAGACTATTTATTCTGCCCTTGTTGAATTCATGAAAGATAAAAACATACAGATTAGCAAGCTGGTGGGTATGGGATTCGATGGAGCAGCTACTTTCTCTGGGAAACACAATGGTGTGCAGAGTCTCCTGAAGAAAATTTCACCTCATGCACTTTTCGTACACTGCCATTGCCATTTGCTACAGCTAGCATGCGTTCAAGCAGCTAATGCTACCAGTGGGATAAAACATGTGTACATCACACTCACCACCCTCTGGAAATTTTTCCACTATTCTCCTAAGCGAGCTGAGAGTCTCAAAGCAGTACAGCAGGTGCTTGACTTACCTGAGCTGAAAGTTGTGAAACCATCAGATACTCGCTGGCTGTCCCATGAACGCTGTGTGAAGGCAGTCAAAGCTAGCTACAGTGCAATTGTGACTGCTCTAAACAATATCTATGAGCAGACACATGCACCTGAAGCTCTAGGTATCAGTAAAGCCTTATGTAGGCCCTCAACTTTAGTGGCCATATACCTCCTTGATTATGTTCTGCCACAAGTGGCGAAGTTGAGCAGAGCTCTCCAGACTGAGAGAATAGACTTGACAGCTATCACCCCTCTTGTTGATGCCACTCTCAATACACTTGATGATGCCATGTTACCTGCTGCTAACTGGGTATTAGAACTGATGGATGCAAAGAATGAGATCGAAGAAGTCACTGACATCACGTTAACCACGGAAAGCATTGCTACATTCCAAGGACAAGTGGCTGAACCATTTATCAGGATGCTGAAGGCAAACATATCCAGCAGATTTATTTCACAAGATATTGTCTCCTCATTTGGCATCTTTGATCCGAAGAAAGTGCCAGCTGCTGACTCTTCTGACTTCCATACATATGGTGAGGACTTAATAGATGTACTATTAGCTCACTATGGTGCAGAGCTGCCTGCTAAGACTGCTGGTGGAGATGAATACACCAAAGAAGCTCTTATTTCCCGCGAAACCCGAGAGGAGTGGAAAACATTTCGAAGCTACTTATCGAAGAAGCCGAAAGGTAACCTGCACTTGCAGTTGAAAGAGCTCACCACAAGTGATATGCTTAGTGAAATTTTTCCAAACATTAGCACCCTGGCAAACATATGTCTATCTATCCCTGTCAGCACTGCTTCAGTGGAAAGGAGCTTCTCCAAAATGAAACTAATTAAAACACGAATTCGAAATCGAATTGGGCAATCACAATTATCCTATTTGATGAAAATAGCCATGGAGACACCCGAGACGCTCTCATCTACACAATTAAATGACATTATTACAGTATGGAACAAAAAACCTAGACGAATTGCTGTGTGAATATTGTTTATTATTAATTTGGTTTACATTTTTCTCTTAATAAATATCAGTTCTTTCAAAAGGGTGGGGGGCACTTAGAATCCAAGGGGGGGCATTTAGAACCCAAGGGGGGGCAAATGCCCCCTTTCGCCCCCCCCTAAATGAAACCCTGCACACAGTTGTAAGATGTGATGAGGGCCACTCGACCACTTTTATTAGTGGAAGTCAAAGGCAAGGTCAAGGTGTGTGTGTGTGTGTGTGTGAATTCCCATTATGACAGACCGACACATATTGACAGTTTTCTGTTTTGTATGTGTGGTTATAAAGATTTACTAAACTTACGAGGGAGAGAAATTTATCCCTTCCTAAGAGAATCAGTCCAGATTTGGAAAGTCTGGGCCTTTGCTCCTGTGTATTTGTTCATTCACTCAATCCATTTTTACAGTCAGTGAGTATGGTTCCCTTTGCTCCTGTGTATTTGTTCATTCACTCAATCCATTTTTAAAGTCAGTGAGTATGGTTCCCTTTGCTCCTGTGTATTTGTTCAGTCACTCAATCCATTTTTAAAGTCAGTGAGTATGGTTCCCTTTGCTCCTGTGTATTTGTTCAGTCACTCAATCCATTTTTAAAGTCAGTGAGTATGGTTCCCTTTGCTCCTGTGTATTTGTTCAGTCACTCAATCCATTTTTAAAGTCAGTGAGTATGGTTCCCTTTGCTCCTGTGTATTTGTTCAGTCACTCAATCCATTTTTAAAGTCAGTGAGTATGGTTCCCTTTGCTCCTGTGTATTTGTTCAGTCACTCAATCCATTTTTAAAGTCAGTGAGTATGGTTCCCTTTGCTCCTGTGTATTTGTTCAGTCACTCAATCCATTTTTAAAGTCAGTGAGTATGGTTCCCTTTGCTCCTGTGTATTTGTTCAGTCACTCAATCCATTTTTAAAGTCAGTGAGTATGGTTCCCTTTGCTCCTGTGTATTTGTTCAGTCACTCAATCCATTTTTAAAGTCAGTGAGTATGGTTCCCTTTGCTCCTGTGTATTTGTTCAGTCACTCCATCCATTTTTAAAGTCAGTGAGTATGGTTCCCTTTGCTCCTGTGTATTGGTTCAGTCACTCAATCCATTTTTAAAGTCAGTGAGTATGGTTCCCTTTGCTCCTGTGTATTGGTTCAGTCACTCAATCCATTTTTAAAGTCAGTGAGTATGGTTCCCTTTGCTCCTGCGTATTTGTTCTGCTGCTCTTTTCTTATATTCTTTCTGTCTTTCATGCGCTTGCTTTGAAGCAACCAGCCATATTACAATTTCACAATAAGCGTAGTCATAATAGTTAGAAGTTAATTAATAATGGAGTGTCTTGAAGAGTAGTGTGAAGATGTGATTGCGCTCATTGGAGTATTAGTAGAAGGTAATTCATTATCGGGGAAAGACAGTCAGAAGTCTGGCATTTTAGCATCACTTGGTCACCGCCATATAACAATCACTAGGTGAAACCTATGATAGCATTTTTGATAGAGCCAAGCTAAACGAGTCTTAGTTGACATCCAGTAGGTAGATAATTGTGTGCATACTTGATTGCTACTTTGGATGCATAAACTCTCTGAAATGATATCAATATAACTGTCTATGGACATTTTAAGGTATTTTTGAGACATGTAGCTAGTTTTGAGTGGTACTGGGGGCTTGCACCTTTGGTGCTCTTATTATTATTATTGTTGTTGTTGTTATTATTGTTATTATTGTAAAAAAAAATTATATAAGTTGCGACATTGAGGTAAATTTGATAAAATTAATGAAATTATATAAGAAAATGATAAATACAACAACTGGAATAAGCGTAGAGATGAAGAAGTGAACACAGCAATCAATAGCCAGTGCTGCCCAGAACTGCTGCCTCCCAATGAAGAAGTCAACACAGCAATCAATAGCCAGTGCTGCCCAGAACTGCTGCCTCCCAATGAAGAAGTCAACACAGCAATCAATAGCCAGTGCTGCCCAGAACTGCTGCCTCCCAATGAAGAAGTCAACACAGCAATCAATAGCCAGTGCTGCCCAGAACTGCTGCCTCCCAATGAAGAAGTGAACACAGCAATCAATAGCCAGTGCTGCCCAGAACTGCTGCCTCCCAATGAAGAAGTGAACACAGCAATCAATAGCTAGTGCTGTCCAGAACTGCTGCCTCCCAATGAAGAAGTGAACACAGCAATCAATAGCCAGTGCTGCCCAGAACTGCTGCCTCCCAATGAAGAAGTCAACACAGCAATCAATAGCCAGTGCTGCCCAGAACTGCTGCCTCCCAATGAAGAAGTGAACACAGCAATCAATAGCCAGTGCTGCCCAGAACTGCTGCCTCCCAATGAAGAAGTGAACACAGCAATCAATAGCAAGTGCTGCCCAGAACTGCTGCCTCCCAATGAAGAAGTGAACACAGCAATCAATAGCAAGTGCTGCCCAGAACTGTTGCTTCCCAATGAAGAAGTCACCACAGCAATCAATAGCCAGTGCTGCCCAGAACTGCTGCCTCCCAATGAAGAAGTGAACACAGCAATCAATAGCAAGTGCTGCCCAGAACTGCTGCCTCCCAATGAAGAAGTCACCACAGCAATCAATAGCCAGTGCTGCCCAGAACTGCTGCCTCCCGCATTAGATTGCAAGCCATAGTTGAAAGGTGTGGGTTCTTCTGTGCGTTTTGATTATGCACTCTGGGGTACCCTGTACTTTAAGTTTTGATTATGGTCTATTTTATTTTCCTAACTTTCTTCCTGAAGGGTTGAAAAAAGCAGTCGATCCCGGCATCAAGCAAATATTAGTTGTGTGTTTTTTCTGTTCTTTCTTTTTTTAATTATACTTTTTTCTTTTTTTTTTTCTTTTCTACTATAACCTTTTTTTTGGCAGGCAAATAATAGTTTCTTTTAGTTTGATTGTAAGACCATTTCAAAACCCCCCCCCCCCCCCATCCCACTGCTAAGCACCATTCACGCACACACACATACCACTACCTGTGTGAAACAAGAAAATTGTTATGCTTACACACTGCTTGATAATAGTATCCACTTCTTTGAATCCAGATAGCACTTTGAGTGTGTCTATTATTACAATTGTATTCATGTTATGTGAGGTGTTGTGGGAGGGATAGGCAGTTATAGTGCATGCTATTGAATAACCTAAATAAAAATTTATGACTGGTAAATTCCTTACTAAACTGTATTAAAAATGTGGGGTGCACCAGTAGGAATACAGAAAGGGAGGACCTGAGGTATCTAGTGCACTTGTATGAATATTCTGCCACTATTTGCCTCTCATTATCAAGCAGCAGTTTTAATTATCTGGACTAAGTCACACACACACACACACACACACACACACACACACACACACACACACACACACACACACAAGTAATTATGTGGTTTCTCTCCTGGGGGTGAGCTAAATGGGTGTCTGACCTCACTCTGAACCACAATGGTGTACACAGGATCTCTGCCTACTAATATAATCTATATTTGCCAATGTCTCCATAATGTGTTACATTTTGAGTTTCTATTGATTGTGATCAAAGTTTTAGTTGTGCACTCCACTATCACATAACTATAATGTCTAATGTGGTATGTCCAAGAAATAGACCCAATTTGTTTTTATCGAGTGGTGATACTTCAGTTTATGTTGTTGTTTTGTAATAACATTGGGTTTACTTAAAATAATATGTATTTTTGTGGAGCATTATCATGTAATTCTTAATACAACAACTGAATATGGTGGGTGTACTCATAACTTTTTTATTCCCTAGCCAGGACACATTATCTTGAATCAGTCAGTTGCTTGGTAACCTGAAAATAGAGAAAAACTTCCAGTATTTTTAGCAATATATTTGTTTAAATATTAAAATGGGGATTATTAGTGGGTATTATTAGTGGGGATTATTAGTGGGGATTAGTGGGGATTATTAGTGGGAATTATTAGTGGGGATTATTAGTGGGTATTGTTAGTAGGGATTATTAGTGGGGATTAGTGGGGATTATTAGTGGGTATTATTAGTGGGGATTATTAGTGGGTATTATTAGTGGGGATTAGTGGGGATTATTAGTGGGTATTATTAGTGGGTATTATTAGTGGTGATTATTAGTGGGTATTATTAGTGGAGATTATTAGTGGGGATTATTAGTGGTGATTATTAGTGGTGATTATTAGTGGGTATTATTAGTGGGTATTATTATTGGGTATTATTAGTGGGTATTATTAGTGGGTATTATTATTGGGTATTATTAGTGGGTATTATTAGTGGGTATTATTATTAGTAGGGATTATTAGTAGGGATTATTAGTGGGATTATTAGTGGAGATTATTAGTGGGGATTATTAGTGGTGATTATTAGTGGTGATTATTAGTGGGTATTATTAGTGGTGATTATTAGTGGGTATTATTAGTGGATATTATTAGTGGGGATTATTAGTGGAGATTATTAGTGGGTATTATTAGTGGGTATTATTAGTGGGTATTATTAGTGGGTATTATTAGTGGTGATTATTAGTGGGTATTATTAGTGGGTATTATATTAGTGGGGATTATTAGTGGGGAGTATATTAGTATAGGTTACATCACGAGGTGGAGGTCGGTATGGGATTTACACAACCGAGGGCCGAAGGCCCGAGGATAGTGTAAATCCCGTACCGACCGCGCACCGAGCGGTGCAACCGACTTGTACCATGGCTCTAGGCTATAAGAAACGCATAACAACCATTTTTTCTGTAGCCTCGTTGGTCGCCGCTTCGCTTAGCTACAGATCGTAATTCTAGGCCACGGGCAAAAAATATTCACCTCCTAGGCGGTGTATAAGTGATTTATTCACCCCGAATTGAGAAATCTGATTGGACGGTTTGAACGAACCATGGTATAAGTGGGGATTATTAGTGGGGATTATTAGTGGGTATTATTAGTGGGTATTATTAGTGGGTATTATTAGTGGGTATTATTAGTGGTGATTATTAGTGGGTATTATTAGTGGTTATTATTAGTGGTGATTATTAGTGGGTATTATTAGTGGGGATTATATTAGTGGTGATTATTAGTGGGTATTATTAGTGGGTATTATTAGTGGGTATTATTAGTGGTGATTATTAGTGTGTATTATTAGTGGGTATTATTAGTGATGATTATTAGTGGGTATTATTAGTGGGTATTATTAGTGGTGATTATTAGTGGGTATTATATTAGTGGTGATTATTAGTGGGTATTTTTAGTGGGTATTATTAGTGGTGATTATTAGTGGGTATTATTAGTGGGTATTATTAGTGGGTATTATTAGTGGGTATTATTAGTGGGTATTATTAGTGGGTATTATTAGTGGTGATTATTAGTGGGTATTATTAGTGGGTATTATTAGTGGTGATTATTAGTGGGTATTATTAGTGGGTATTATTAGTGGTGATTATTAGTGGGTATTATTAGTGGGTATTATTAGTGGTGATTATTAGTGGGTATTATTAGTGGGTATTATTAGTGGTGATTATTAGTGGGTATTATTAGTGGGTATTATATCAGTGGTGATTATTAGTGGGTATTATTAGTGGGTATTATTAGTGGGTATTATTAGTGGGTATTATTAGTGGTGATTATTAGTGGGTATTATTAGTGGGTATGATTAGTGGTGATTATTAGTGGGTATTATTAGTGGGTATTATATTAGTGGTGATTATTAGTGGGTATTATTAGTGGGTATTATTAGTGGGTATTATTAGTGGTGATTATTAGTGGGTATTATTAGTGGGTATTATTATTGGTGATTATTAGTGGGTATTATTAGTGGGTATTATTAGTGGTGATTATTAGTGGGTATTATTAGTAGGTATGATTAGTGGTGATTATTAGTGAGTATTATTAGTGGGTATTATATTAGTGGTGATTATTAGTGGGTATTATTAGTGGGTATTATTAGTGGGTATTATTAGTGGTGATTATTAGGGGGTATTATTAGTGGGTATTATTAGTGGTGATTATTAGTGGGTATTATTAGTGGGTATTATTAGTGGTGATTATTAGTGGGTATTATTAGTGGGTATTATTAGTGGTGATTATTAGTGGGTATTATTAGTGGGTATGATTAGTGGTGATTATTAGTGGGTATTATTAGTGGGTATTATATTAGTGGTGATTATTAGTGGGTATTATTAGTGGGTATTATTAGTGTGTATTATTAGTGGTGATTATTAGTGTGTATTATTAGTGGGTATTATTAGTGGTGATTATTAGTGGGTATTATTAGTGGGTATTATTAGTGGTGATTATTAGTGGGTATCATTAGTAGGTATTATTAGTGGTGATTATTAGTGGGTATTATTAGTGGGTATTATATTAGTGGTGATTATTAGTGGTGATTATTAGTGGGTATTATTAGTGGGTATTATTAGTGGTGATTATTAGTGGTGATTATTAGTGGGTATTATTAGTGGGTATTATTAGTGGTGATTATTAGTGGGTATTATTAGTGGGTATTATTAGTGGTGATTATTAGTGGGTATTATTAGTGGGTATTATTAGTGGGTATTATTAGTGGTGATTATTAGTGGGTATTATTAGTGGGTATTATATTAGTGGTGATTATTAGTGGGTATTATTAGTGGGTATTATTAGTGGTGATTATTAGTGGTGATTATTAGTGGGTATTATTAGTGGGTATGATTAGTGGTGATTATTAGTGGGTATTATTAGTGGGTATTATATTAGTGGTGATTATTAGTGGGTATTATTAGTGGGTATTATTAGTGGGTATTATTAGTGGTGATTATTAGTGGGTATTATTAGTGGGTATTATATTAGTGGTGATTATTAGTGGGTATTATTAGTGGGTATTATTAGTGGTGATTATTAGTGGGTATTATTAGTGGGTATTATATTAGTGGTGATTTATTAGTGGGTATTATTAGTGGGTATTATTAGTGGGTATTATTAGTGGGTATTATTAGTGGTGATTATTAGTGGGTATTATTAGTGGGTATGATTAGTGGTGATTATCAGTGGGTATTATTAGTAGGTATTATATTAGTGGTGATTATTAGTGGGTATTATTAGTGGTGATTATTAGTGGGTATTATTAGTGGGTATTATTTGTTGTGATTATTAGTGGGTATT
>WLWD01005214.1_pt1 | contig 17819 bp, 17 predicted proteins | sample 6712731 | NCBI WGS metagenome assembly WLWD01 (sample SAMN12718690, study PRJNA576275) | sponge metagenome | isolation source: marine sponge | host: Mycale hentscheli | place: New Zealand: South Island, Marlborough, Capsize Point | collected 2014-11-01
GGTTATAAAAACCTGTCTGTCAATTTTGCGTTATTGATGATGTTGGCATTCCTGATTGACCAAGCTCAGGAAATCGTTTGCCCGTTATTTCAGGCGGCATTAGACAAGAAGGGCCGGAGAATAAGACTCTGGAATACCATAAAATCTTATTTCCACACGTTATATTTTGATTCCTGGAAAATGCTTCTTGAAGCGATACTTTACGGATTTAGAATTAACGGATTTACAATTCTTTACGATGATACTTCCTAACATTCCGGGGCGAACGTAGTGAGTTCTTCAGTTTGAGGCATCTACCAGCTCAGTTCTAAATCTGAATTCTCAATTCTGCTATCCTTTATAACGCTAATTTTTTTCACCGGGAATTACTGTACATCGCGCACGGTCCATAGGCGGCTTAAACAATGGCAGTGCTATACCAGTTACAACCACAATAGCCGCTACTATGCTTTACCTGAAATTGTCGAATTCGATGAACATGGAATTTGGCGCTTCCAAGGCATTTTCTTCTCATGTTTCGGCGACCTCAAGAAGACAGTTGCAGGATTGATTGAAGCTTCAGAAGCAGGATTGAGCAGCCGAGAATTGGCGGAATTGTTAGGGCTTCATGTTCATGGCTTTCTCTCTCAGTTTTTTGCCAACAGCTTGGTCGTCAGGCAGAAAGTTGGTAGTCGCTTAATTTACCTGTCTCATGACCCAGCAATGGCTGAGGCCCAGAAAGAAAGAAGACTCGCACGGCTATTGCCGATTAGGACAAAAACCACATTGTCCGATAGGGCTGCGGTAAAGGTCTTGATCGGACTATTTAAGAATCCCCAAGCAAGTGTCGAGGACTTGGCCATTTCCTTGAAATCGCAGGGAGAGTGGCTTGATGCAGATGTCATTGCTGGCTTCCTCCGTGGTCACAACCTCCTAAAAAAAAACTCTAATACAGCAGGTGATCGGCTCGAATGAAGCCCTATGTGATTTGTTTGAAAAAACCCGCAATCAATTATCTGGTCCGCAGCGTCGTCATTTTATGGGGGAGGTGGTCAATGCAATCGGCGACGGCGGCCAGCGATGGGCCGAACGCGTATTCGGCTGGAGCCGAACAACCATCCGCAAAGCTCAGCAAGAATCGACGAATAACTCTGCCCAGATTGAACATCAGATGCACCGGCGTGGTCGCAAGGCGATAGAAAACCACATTCCAACGCTTTCTGACAACATTCGGGAAATTGCCGACCGGAATAGTTGTCAGGATCCGACATTTGATGCAACTCAACTGTATTGTAGGTTGAGCGCCAAGAGTGTCCGCAATGAACTGCTTAGGACATATCTCGACGACCAGTTGCCATCGGAGCGAACCATTCGCACCATGCTCAATCGGTTGGATTATCCAGCAACAAAAGTTGCCAGGAGCAAGCCGATTAAGAAAATTCCGCAAACCAACCAGATCTTCGAGCAAGTGCATAAGGTCAATGCTGAAGCTGATCAAACCGAAGGGGTTCTCCGCCTCTCCATGGATGCCAAGGCTGCAATTAAGGTCGGCCCCTATTCCAGAGGCGGTCGCAGCCGGAGGAAGCGCCAAGCAATCGATCACGACTTCCAACCAGAGCTGGCATTGAAGCTGTTCGGCATCTTTCTGCCCTGTTATAATCAATCGTATTTTTGTTTCAATCACAGCAAAGTGACCCCAGACTTGATGGTCGATTGTCTACAACAAATATGGCCCGATCTCAACACCAAATACCATATGCAAAAGCTGCTCATCAATTTAGATAACGGGCCGGAAAATCACAGCGGCCGCACACAGTTTATCAAGCGTATGGTTAACTTTGCTGCAGCCAACTAGGTTGAGATATATTTAGCGTATTATCCCCCCTGCCACAGCAAGTATAATCCGATCGAAAGGGTCTGGGGAGCGCTTGAAAATCATTGGAACGGTGAACTTCTTGACTCTCGCGAAAAAATTATTATGTTGGCTGAGTCTATGACGTGGAACGGCAACCATCCAATCGTTCAGGAAATTCCCGGAACATACCAGACAGGCATCACTCTTAACAAAGAAGAAATGGCCATTTATGAGTCACGGCTTGAGCGACACCCAAACTTGGAAAAGTGGTTTGTTCGCATCCGCCCATCAACGCCCCATATCCAAGATATATACTGTCAAATTCACTGCAACAATTGAACCGCATGGGACAGTTTATTTTTCCCGACTCCCTTAGGGGGCTCGGTTATCCCTGCTAGGTTTTGTTGGCGACTATTAGTTAACGGGACAAATTCATGACCTGCAGGATTGAATGGAGTGTAACTGAATGTTAAATCGGGATAAGCAGCTGTTTCATAGGTTTGATTTGCCATATCAAACTGATAGCCTGTATCTGTGACGGAAGTGATTACACTAATATAGGCATTGTTTAAACTATAGTTGTAGGTTGTTGCATGAATTAAAACCGGGGAAGCGCCTAACTCATCAAAACGGTGAAATAAAAGCGCACTGGAACAAAGCCGACAGGTTCTTATCTCAAAACCTGCTGTATAAGAGGAAAAAGGATCATCCCGACAAGACCAGTCCTGCGCAGGCGTGTAAGGATCAGAGTTATCAGCATTGATATTATATTCCCCGTAGTCAAAAACGACCTCAAAATGCCACTGATTTTGATCCGTTAACGCAGGATGATTTGTTAACAGGATAGAGTCTAAAACGGCAGTATGATTTCCATATTGAATGCGCTGTAGATAGCGTTGCGCTCCCACCGTTCGATTTAGCTCATAATCTTCCTGAGAGACGGCAATTGAATTCTCTTGTTTATAAAAGAAAAGTTGGTGGTCTCCCTTGCTGTCATGGCTTTCTTCCAGCAACCAGCTGAAGACTTGATCAGGGACATCAGGATTGGCGATTTGAGCCTGAGGGGTTTTGCCAAAAATACGAATGACATGATCACGACTGGTAACTTTCCAGAAAGACTGATTGCTTTCGTGGTTATCTTTGAGCTGCCAGTATTCTATTAGAGAAAATTGCCTTCTTTGCGAGGGATATACTTTTGCACCAGGTAGGCAACTCTATTGATGCTTTGTTCTATAGGTGCCTGATCGGAAGGAATCAGGTAATCACCTCCGGAAAGCACAAAATGATCGCCTCCTTCGTATAAAGGTGTTCCTTTGTTGGTTGCGCGAGAAATTTGGGGAATAGATAGAGAAAAACCTAATCCGAAAGGGCTATTCCCCGAACCGGAACTATAATTGACTTGAACCTGGGGTTCAAAACCACGACAGGGCGAGCCCGTGATTGGTAAAGATAAAGAGGACGTACCTGAAAATTCATTGGGTTGGAAGGTTTCTCCTATCCCTTGAATAGAACCTCCCCCTTTGGGCAGTTCCAGCTGCTGTACTTGAATCCCTGAGGACTCTTGTTCGTTTCTATTTTCCACGATAGGTAATCATCCCTATTTTACAATTAGCAAAATGCGTAAAAAATAATCAATCGATCTTTAGCCTGATTAATTCATGCGATTCGTCGCGAGAGCGCTTAACGCGCTCATAATAAATTGATTAGGGAAATTTTCACGGCGAAAGTGAATTTTCATTCACCGATATGTGTTGTGAGCTAATCGGCTTATTTGAGCAGAGATTAGGGCTCGCAGCAGAATACTGATGAATTATTCAGGTTAGTCTATTCTAAAGGGAAAGGCATATACGGTGCCGCTTGCGCTTAACCTGCATTATTCAATATCACGGAATATGTCATTTTGGGAATGCAATAAGTACGGCATTAAACTCTAATTTTTGGTGTAAAATTATCGTTTAAGATAAATCTAATTGATTATTCCAACTGTCAGCCATGCCCTCAACCTAGAATAACAAGAATTTTATTAAGTAATCAACCTCCTGCATAGCAGGAGGCATTAGGATTCCCCCTCGAAGGGGGACGTTACGTAGAAAAAGCCCCGCTGGGGCTGTATTGCCGTTATTAGAATTCTAAGTTTGGTTGATCGTTATCTAACTTTTCTTGATTCCTCATGTATTCTCTTATTGCCTCCTCATTCATACCAACAGTGCTCACACAGTATCCGCGAGCCCAAAAATGCAGCCCTGTCATACGACGGATATTTAACAGTTCCCGGTGAATGCGGACTGCACTTTTTCCCTTCACAAAACCGATCACACTAGAAACACGTACGTATTCAGTGATCCACGGTACGTATTCAGTGATCCACGTTGCCATTTATACTACCTTCATTCTTTCTTAAATCAAGAGTACATATCGGCTAAAGTATTCTTTAGAATTCTCTCCTGGCTTTCCACCTTAGCCATCCCTGAAAAATAATAAAAAAGACGAATTTTTCATTGATTTAATTTTCGGCGGTGTTATTGTGTGTATTAATACGTGCAATTTAATTAAAAATTAAGGAATTATATCAGATATGAAAAAAAGAGAGAGATTAAAAAAGGAACTGATGAGCAACCTTGATATTATTATTGGTTCAGTTGTCATGTATCGCTCAAAATGTGGAAAGAACTGCACCTGTAACAATGGGGAGAAACATATCTGCTATTATCTCAGTTCGAAAAAAGAAGGTAGAACTAAAAATCTTTATCTTCCGCCCGGATCAATCGGCGAGGCAAAAGAAATGAATGAGAGATATGGGAAAGTTAAAGCCCTGCTGCAGGAAATCAGCCAGTGTAATTATGAGAGTCTGAAAAAAAGAAATCTTACCAAAGGGAAATAACAGTTGCCGAAAGCACAAAGGTCAATCAGACATAATCATTCTTACGGAAAATGTCCGGGAACATGCAAACTTTCGCGACTGAGAGTAGAAAATGAGCAGCTGAAGAAGGAAAACGAACAATTCCGTCAGATTTTTGATGCTGCCGTGGATGAATTCAATAAACTCAAGCGACGGATTGAACAGCAGAAAGGGGAATTGAATTGTGAAAAAGAGGCGAATAAAGATCTGGAGAAAAGAATTCGGCAACTGGGACGAGAATTGAGTAATGAACGTGGTAAAGCGAATAAATTCGCATCTATGCTTTTTGGTTTGAAGAGTGAGAAACTGAAATTGTCAGATATCAAAGTTGAGGATAGGAATTCTATTGTAGTTGAAGAAACCAGCGAATCAGAAATCACTAATGCCGGGGAAGACGAATCGGCTGGGGAGAAAGAAAAAAAGACTGAAGCGGAGAAGGACAATGACACGAAAAAGAGAAAATCCGGAGGTCAGGATGGCCACAAAGGAAATGGAAGGAAAATTCCTAAAGGGCTGCAGATTGTGGATAGAATTATTAGGCTGCCTGAGGGAGAAGTCATTCATGGAATTCCGGCGGAGAATTGGACGGAACAGAACGGCATGGATGAAGTATCATACACGATCAGAAAAAAAGTCGAATGGTACGTGGAACGTACTATCAGGCGTAAATATACTCCTCCTGCGAATTACGCCCCTGGCGTTCCCAAAATAATAACGGCTCCCATGCCGGCTAAACTCATTCAGCAGGGAAAATATGGGTTGGAAGTATGGATTGATATTCTTATCGATAAATATCAACAGCATATACCGATTCCGCGTCAAATTTTCGACATGCAGCAACACGAAGTCAATATGATTCCAGGAACTGTTTTCGGTGGTTTGAAAACAATATTTGGAACCTATTTGGAGCCTCTTTATAAAGAACTTATTATTGAATTGCAAAATGGAATAAGATGGCACGCTGATGAAACTCGCTGGTACATGCTCTGTGACGCCATGAAAAAATTATGGTATATGTGGGGATTCAAATCTGAAGATGTTGCTATTTTCGTTCTTGACGCCACAAGAAGCGCTTCTGTTCCTGCGAAAACTCTTCTGGGGATTACCGATATAGTACAACTAAAAGAACCAGTTGAAATTCCTGAGGAGAAATTGAAAATATTGAATGTAGACAGGTCTTCTGCCTACAAAATGTTGGCCGGTTTGGGTTTGGTTCTTCTGGCCTATTGCTGGGCTCATGTGAGAAGAGATTTCACTGACATTAAAAAAAAATATCCCGAAGAGCACGGACTGCTCAGATGGGCAGAGGAATGGTTGTTGAAAATCGCCGAACTGTACAAAATTAATAATCAGAGAGTAAAACATCCTCCCGGAAGTGATATGTTTTTAGAACACGATTCGAGATTACGTGAAGCCATTCATGACATGGGAAAAGAAATCAACGTTGAGATTAAGGCTGATGAAGATGAAGTTCATGAAGCCAGACTTAAAGCAATGATATCAATGAAAAATCACTGGGAAGGACTGATTATATTTGTTGGTAATCCCGAAATCCCGATGGATAATAATAAAATGGAAAACGGAATAAGACCATGTGCTCTGGGAAGAAACAATTATATTGGAAACCATTCACTTTGGGGCGGGGAATTGTCCGCCTGTATGTATTCGATCATTCAAACATGTAAACAGAATAATATCAATCCACGAACTTACTTGCAGTATTACCTTGAGAAGTGTATAGAAAAAAACGGCGATATGAGTCAGGAGGAAATAAATTCAATGTTACCAGGGAAATTAAAAAATAATATCATCGTGAAAAACGATTTGACCTTGAAAAAATTCTGATTTTTTGTTTTCTTTATATTTCCTGCAAAAAACGATTCAGTAAGAAGAAATTAGGTTTGAGGGCAAAACGGGGACCACTGAGTATGTACGATGAATATGGAAGTTTCGTTTCAGATCTCTTCCGAAAGTGTGAATTGCAAGAAATATTCCTAGCATGAATCCATCTTTTTCTGCCAACTCTTTGATGATAGTTGCAGCGATCTTAGGGATCTTTCCCATAAGACGTCGGTTAAGCCAAAAGAAGTCCCATAATTAATCAGGCATTGTCCAGAGTGATAATGTTGCCATTTGTTTGGGTCGGGTGTTAAAAGCTATTTTGATCCAATTGTCGGTGGCCTTCTTGCCACAAGAACTACAAAATCTGGATTTGCAACTGTGAGGAGCTTTAATGCTTTTCAGACATTTTGGGCAGATAAATAAATGATACCTGCAACGTGAGGAGCTTTAATGCTTTTCAGACATTTGGGCAGATAAATAAATGATCCCGAGAAGGAAGTTCGACAGACGAGTACTTTTGCGACATTGATTATAATACTGGGGCGAATTAATTTACGGTGTTTGAGAAAAAATTTCCGCCAATTGCCATTATCCAGCAAAATATTTCTGAGTTTAATACCAGAAACATATTCCATAATAGAAAAGTTAACTCAAAATTTCATGGGGACAATAGATTTATAAATAAAACTTTGACTTCATGAAAAAGCTAGCGAGTGATAGCGAGCCTAACTTGTGCGATTCGTCGTGAGAGCGCCTGATTTGTGGAGCAAATCTTTGGACTGCGGCGACTTGGCGCCGCTTTCATTTGCCACAGCGTGGTAGGGGATTACTGCACGATTCGACAAACACCTACCCCCTATTTGTTCCACAAATGAGTTATTGAAAACTACAATGATCCCGTTTTGCCCGGTTTTCTCATCACAAAGTGTGTGAGAAAACCGGGCTAACGGAACAACAGCAAACTCATGCGCTCCTCCACTCCGTGGAAATCCAAAGCGGCGTCAGGCCGCGCGCACTCCAAAGTTGATCATGCTGGAGCGTCATAATCCACTTGAAATCCAAGCTAGAGGATTGATGAGAGTGCGTATTCAAAATGTGAGTCCTAAACGGCCATTCGATATTCATTATCAATTCACAATGCGGGACTGCCTCCGGGAGCATTCACAATCCCGCGAAGCAGGACTGTTTTGGGACAGCAATTATGGTTGACGTTTGTAATTCGATTCCTCTAAGTAAGCGGAATGGCTTTTTAAATTTTTGATGTGGACTGAGTAAAGCGGCTGAAGCTCGCTTAAAAACTTCCGTCCCGCGACTGCGTGGAACGGGACTACAAACGTACGCTCCTCCATGACTCATTCATAAATCTAAAACACGGAATCTGTACGAAAATTTCATGAAGTTTCCCTAAATTTTATATTAGGAAAACGTTCACCCCAACGGTGTTTGTTTTTTCATGACAAATATGCGGTCATAAGGGGCCTCAGAGCCTCTACCGCCTGCCTCCAAGGAGTCTTGACAAGCAAAGAGTCCCTGAGCCATCGGATAAACTGAAACGGCCTCTGAACGGCTTTATAGGGTCGTGTAACAAGCGGGTTCTCTTTTCTTCCGGCCTCCTTGATCTTTGCCAGATCCTTTTGAATTCTCAGGGTTCTCTTCTTTTCAATCTTGGTATCGGATATGCCTTCTTCGGATTCAAGTTTACGTTCCAGGATTAAGGTGAGGTTGTGCGCCAGAACCATGAACTGCGCCTAGACACATTTAGCGTTCAATGATTTTGCCCAGGCCCTGTTTCCCATCAGTTTATTTTTGAATTGGTCGAACACTTTTTCAATGTCCCATCTCTTCTTGTATATGAAAGTGATCAACCCCGGCGGCAATGTCATTTCGTTTGTCAGGAAGACAAATCTCTTTCCAGTTGCCGGTTCAATGTAAACAATTTTACGCAACCTGCGACCGCTATTTGTTACTCCCGTCCGGTCCGAGATTATGCCTGCATTGCGGGGATCCTCCCGGTCAAACTCACGGTCGTCACAGATTAGTAAATTGGTATTCTCCTTCATTCGAGTGATGATGTAAATCCCCTTCGACTGCTTCCAGTTATTCCACTGGACGAAGTCGTAGATCGCCGGATCATAGGCTATAATTACCTTTCGCCCTGTCGGTTCTTCCATACGCAGGGCATTTGCCTCCAAGCGTTTCAACGCGGTTATATCATGCTCTTTTTTCACCTTCGGACGAGCTGCATCCAAATGAATCATCGTTTGAGTCCGAAGATTCATGGCAAAAAAATGTCCGACGGGGTAACGCTTCTGATCAATTAGCTGGTCATGAGCTGAGCTTCCATGGCAATGACCGTCTGCGGCGTAGATCGCGACTCCATCAAGTTCGGCATGCTCTGCAAAGGGATCGTCTTTTGCCGCGGCGATCTCATCGGCTTCTGCTCGAACTGCACAGGCAATGTTTTGGGTAAGTCGTAGCCGCCTCTGGCTTTTCAAGCTGATAAAGAACCGCCTAACGGTGATCGCCAGCTTCAAAATCGTCATTGCTTTTTGAATCCAGTCTCGTCCGCTACGTACATCGTTCAGGCACCGCCCAACCCCTGCCTTCAAAAAATGCTCGTCGGGGAATTCGGGGCAATCCCTCTTTGCCTCGGCCTTTACCAGTGCTCGCAGCATCGGGCTGTAGAATTCATTCTCGACAGTAGTTGCTTGTGTTTTACTATTCATTATTTTTCCTCCTTTAAATTTGTTGTTATTAATGAAATACCTTATTGCAAAGGCAGCACATAATACTTCAATTTAAAGCCATAACATACTAATAATAAGCAGTTTATATTTCAATAGAATTGCCGTGAAAGACTCTTGCAATATGGCCATGCGGTCATAGCAGTGGCATTTTACATTAAACAGGAGGTGTCTGTCGTACGGGAGTACGGGCGATTTGATGAGAGCTCTCAGTGCATGAAATAAACATCTTCAAGGCCCCATTATGAGCCATGTTTTTCAGGAATAACCAACACCGTTGGCTACAGATATTGTTTTTAAAAACCAGGAAGACCTACAATCGATATATTCAGAACTGACTGCGACTGCTATACATACGGTAAAACCGGATAACATTGCCTCTTTTCTCGGACACAAAATAGATCCCAGAGACCAAGGCGAAATAGGCAACAATTATAATATCCGTATCGAAGGGAGCCGTATTAAACATACAATGGTAAAAGCTCAATTAAAATGTATGACAAATTCTCCAAATTACTCCGTCTTGAAACCACAACTAATGATATCAGTTTTTTTAAACACTACCGTGAGGTTGAACACCGTGACGGCAGCAAATCCATGTGCTATGCCCCTTTGGAAAAAAACATTTACAGCCTTTCAGTGTTAGGTTTATTGTTCAGGGCTTCCAATAAACGATATTTGGAATTTATTTCTGCCTTTGACAACAAAACAGTCGGACGTAAAAGACTCGACAAAATCACACAAGCTAAAAAACAGAGCAACAGGAATTACAAAGGGTTCAATTTATTTTATCATGAAGACCTGTCCTTATTACTTACTGTTCTGCGGGGGGAATACAACATCACAGGATTTAAAAACAAAGATATAAGGGCCAGACTACCCGCGTTTAATACCAGCAAAATATCAAGGCTTATTAAAAGACTTAATGTGTTTGGTCTTATAAAAAGGGCAGGTAAAACATACAAATACTACTTGACAAAGTTGGGAAAAGAACTGGTTATAACCGCTCAAAAACTTAAAGAAACCATATTGATTCCAGCTCTGAATTATTAAACTCTTGCCAAAAAATACACGAATATTATTGATAAGATACTAATATGGTTAGGAGAGTGGAAATTGAAGTTAAGAAACCCATTTATTTTTATGTTCAGTGTTCAAATAGAATAAATCCATTAATATAATGAGACATACTTATACAAGATTATGCTTGCAATCAAAGATGTAAAATCCCAAACATGATTTATTCTCTAAATCAAATCGAAATCAAATTCACCATCCTTTGCTCCCTTAATGAATGCTTCCCATTTACCACGGCTGAATTTTACTGTAGGATTATTAGGAAATTTGGTATTGGTAACCCAGAAATGTCCTTCGACATTAGCAACTCCAACACATAAGCCTCCGTGTGGGCTATACGTACTTTTGGTATAGTCCCCGATATCAGGAGTCTGGTTGACAACTCTTCTGTCAATATCTTTGTTCATAGTCAAACTCTCATTTACAGATTAATGTTGAAAAGAAATTAGATTAAAATTAATTTTCGATAACTCTCAAAATCGCACCGAAACAAATCTTCGTACTTGAGTGCCTTGATACTCTTCTTGAATATGTAATTATTAATCTAATCTAATCTAATCTAATCTAATCTAATCTTAGATTGGTTTTGAGTAAAGAGTGTGTACTAACAAACTAGGGATATTTTAAAACTTTCTCCCTACTCTGAACGTAATACGATACCCATCTACACTAGAATCAAGATGTAGCCTTCCAAAATTACCATATCATAAATGGCCTCTCAATAAAAGTATACTCTTATTTATCGGGGGGAAAACAGGAAAAATTAGAAAAAATTAGAGATATAGAGGGATATCGCTAATTAATTAATGATTCCACCTACTTAAACACGGTAACTCTGCCCCACATCTAAAATATTAACTTCTGCCCCTCTAATTGATGCTTTTTGTTTGAACTCACGATCGTCAACTTCAATGAAGCCAAAGGTATTGTAATGCATGGGTATGACCACTTTGGGATTAAGGAACTCGACAGCTTTAGCAGCATCATCGATGCCCATAGTAAAGTTGTCGCCAATGGGCAAAATTGCGACATCTATGGGATGAAGCTCGGCAATTAATTTCATATCCAGGAAGAGACCCGTATCACCAGCGTGGAAGATTGTTTTGTCCTCGGCAAAGATAAGAATTCCTGCTGGATTGCCTAAATAGATAAATCCATTGTCAGTATCCAGACCAGAGCCATGATGGGCAATGGTTAGTTTTACTTTGCCAAACGGGAAGTTCCAACTGCCGCCGATATGCATGGGGTGCGAATTCGCCCCTTGTTTTCCACAATATGTGGCAACTTCGTAATTGCCGATTATGGTCGCATCGTTTTGTTTTGCAATGGCAACGTCAAACGGCATCGCCAATATGATCGCCATGGCCATGAGTCACAAGAACATAGTCGCATTTGACGTCGTTTGCGGATACTTCGGCTTTGGGATTGCCGGTTAAAAATGGGTCAATGATTAAAGTGTGATCAGCCGTTTCTATTAAGAAACACGAATGACTAAGAAAGGTTATTTTCATGGGACTAATCCTTTACCCTGAGATTTAAGCTTAAATAAATAATCGTGGGCTGGAAGCCCCCTCACGCATTATTAAATAGCAAAAACAAAAAAGTCTACTTTGTTGGAAAGTTCGATGCTTTTTCCAGCGCCTCTTCGTTGCTGCCGGCTTTTTCAGCGTGGTCAGCTAGAAAATTAACTCGATTTTTGTTGACCTCGACAAAGCCAGCGCTGATCGCATAATATTCTTCCCCACTATTTATGATCTTGAGACCACCAGGATTAATTGCCGCTATCATCGGTGCGTGATCTTTCAAGACGCCAAAGTATCCATCACTGCCAGGAGCAATAACGGATCGCACTTTTCCTTCGTAGGCAACGCCTGTAGGTGTTAGGATTGATAAATTAAATTCAGCCATAGCTTTGCTATTTTCATTAAAAACATTTGTTATTCTATAAATGTTCGAACTTCAGAGGTTCACGATTTAACGACTATAAAACTGAAAACCTCAAAATAAATCGCAGGCAGGAATGCCTATGTTGCATTTTAGTCTTTCAATGTCTTCGCTTTTTCCAGAACATCGTCAATATTGCCGACCATATAAAATGCCTGTTCGGGAATATTATCGTGTTTTCCTTCAAGAATTTCGCTGAAAGATCGTATGTTGTCTTCACGTTGAACATAAACGCCTTTCATGCCGGTGAACTGTTCGGCAACATGGAAGGGTTGAGATAAAAATTTCTGAATCTTACGTGCACGTTCAACGGTTAACCGATCTTCTTCGGATAATTCGTCCATACCCAGAATTGCAATAATATCCTGCAATTCTTTGTATTTTTGCAGTATTTCCTGAACCCCGCGGGCAATATTATAGTGTTCTTCACCGACAATTTCCGGAGCCAAAATGGTTGACGATGAGGTCAATGGGTCCACGGCCGGATAAAGAACCCAATTCTGCAATCGGAACCGACAAACTCGTGGTTCGTCAAGATGATCAAATGTTTGTCGGCCGGAGCCGGATCGGTATAAAATCATCACAGGAACGTAGTTGCCTGGATTGGAGGTAATTGATCCGGATTTTTGTTGATTGTATCGGTTCCTGCATGCCCCCCATAGCAGTACCACCGTCGTTGATAACCACAGCCGTGGAACGGAGACGACCAGTAAAGGCAGAACCTTCTGATCCGCCTGAAGTAAATCTAAAAAATATTATCCAAACAATCAGTACGTCCTTATTCTCTCATCAACGAAAGGTTCAGCGACAGTCAGGGCAGATAATGCAACACGTGCTCTTGCCCCGGGTGGTTCATTCATTTGTCCGTATACCAATGATGTTTTATCAATAACGCCGGCTTCTTTCATTTCGTCGTATAGGGCTGTTCCTTCTCGGGTACGCTCACCGACTCCCGCAAATACAGAATATCCACCGTGCTCCTTAGCAATGTTATTAATTAATTCCTGGATCAATACCGTTTTACCTACGCCAGCGCCGCCAAAGAGTCCAACTTTTCCTCCTTTACGGTAGGGGGCGAGTAAATCAACCACTTTGATACCAGTCACAAGAGTTGCATCTGAGGTATCCTGCTGCTCCAGCGGAGGCGGCTGACGGTGAATCGGCAACCGTTTAACAGCATCAATGGGACCTTCCTGATCGATTGGGTCTCCAAGGAGATTCATCACACGCCCAAGAGTTCCCTCTCCGACTGGTATCGTCATAACATCGCCGGAATCTTTGACTTCAGCGCCGCGAACAAGTCCTTCAGTACTGTCCATGGCGATGGTGCGCAGTATGTTGTTGCCTAAATGCTGGGCAACTTCCAATGTCAGATTCCACTTTTGATCATTAATCGATGGATTGCTTACTTTAAGTGCATTATAAATCGGCGGCAGTTGACCCGGTGGAAATTCCACATCAATAACAGCGCCGAGCACCTGAGTAACTTTGCCGGCACCGGTTGCAGTTTCAGTCGTCATAATATTCTCCTTAACTGGTTTATCAATATTCTTTAATGTCTCTATATACAAGCTCAAGATATTCGGTTTGTTTGGAGCGCTGTCTTGGGACAGAAATTTCAGCAACACCTTGTCCTATATGCAGGGGCGAAACTCCAAATTTGGTAAAACCTTTGACTAAAATCTCCAAAATTCAATAATTATAATGCTTCGGCGCCGGATACAATTTCAGTTAACTCAGTGGTAATCGCGGCTTGTCTTGCTCTATTCCTAAGCAGAGTATAATTCTCAATAAGATCACTGGCATTGTTTGTTGCACTATCCATTGCGGTCATTCTCGCACCGTGTTCGCCTGCACTGTTTTCTAAAAATGTGTAATAAATATTAAAGTAAATAGATCGCGGAATAAGCATCTCCAGTAATTCTTCCTGCTTCGGTTCAAATATATATTCTCCCGAAAACGCCTGTTGTTTATCATCGATTAGATCTGCTCCGACAGGTAATAGTTTATTGATTGTCGGATTTTGCGACAACGCACTTACAAAGACATTCCGTGCAACATAAATTTCATCATAATCATTTTCTTTAAAATGATCGATCATGTGGTCGCCAATTTCTATCGCAGTGAAAAACTGAGGGCTATTGGTCACATCTTCATAATTCTTTTTGATTGTTGCACGTCGTTTAAAAAATGCGTTCCCCCGACGCCCACAGCAACTGACATCAACTTCTAACCCGTTGTTTCGTTGGTCTTTAATCCAATTATAGACATATTTGCATAAATTATTATTGAATCCGCCGCACAGGCCGCGATCGGAAGTAAAGACGATAACCAAGATTCTTTTAACGGTTGAGGATGTATGCAGAAGAGGATGATTACTCCCTTTGCCAAGAGACGCCACCATGCGTGAAATGAGGCCATTTAATCTATTTTCATAGAGCTTGGCATTTCGCTGAGCCTCTTGTGCGCGTCGAAGTTTACTGGCAGAAACCATCTTCATGGTTTTGGTAATTTTCTGGGTATTTTTGAGGCTGGCTAACTTTACATTGTAATCTTTTATACTCGGCATGATATCATCAGGTGTCTAGTTCAATGTGGCGATCAAAGATTGAGATATGAATTATTCGCTTTTAAATGTTTTCTTAAATTCAGCGAGCAGGGATTCGAGTTCGCCTTTGATTTCGTCATTAACCTCTCTTGCTTTATTAAACTTTTTGACAAATTCAGCGTAGGTAGAGTCGAGAGCGTCAAATAATTGACGTTCAAATTCAGTCACATCTTTTGCAGGAATATCGTCAAGATGCCCGTTCACTCCAGCATAAATGATGACGACCTGCTTTACAACGGGTAAGGGCTCTCGAATACCCTGTTTAATGACTTGCATCAGACGTTGCCCGCGTTCAAGCTGTTTTCTTGTCGCAGCATCTAAATCTGATGCAAATTGGGAGAAGGCAGCAAGTTCTCTAAATTGAGCCAAATCCAGTCTTAATGAACCGGCTGTTTGTTTCATTGCTTTAATCTGAGCATCACCGCCCACGCGGGAAACTGAAATGCCGGGATTAATGGCGGGTCTTTGGCCTGAGTTAAATAAATCTGATTCTAAAAATATCTGGCCGTCGGTAATTGAGATCACATTTGTTGGAATATAGGCAGATACATCATTCGCCTGAGTTTCAATTACAGGTAAAGCGGTTAGACTGCCGCCACCTTTTTCTTTGCTCATTTTTGCGGCACGTTCTAATAGTCTACTGTAAATAAAATATCACCCGGAAACGCTTCACGTCCTGGCGGACGCCGCAGCAATAATGAAAGCTGTCGGTATGATTGCGCCTGTTTTGTTAAATCGTCATATATAATAAGTGCATGACGTCCCTGATCGCGGAAATATTCCCCCATTGTACAACCGGAATACGGTGAAATGAACTGCATTGGCGCCGGATCTGATGCTGTCGCAGCAACAATTGTGGTGTATTCCATTGCACCAAATTTTTTGAGAGTTTCATGGACCTGGGCCACCGTCGAACGTTTCTGACCGATAGCAACATAAATGCACTGAACATCGCCGCCGCGCTGGTTGATAATAGTGTCTATTGCAAGTGTTGTTTTTCCGGTTTTACGATCACCAATGATTAATTCGCGCTGACCTCGCCCTATTGGCGTTAAAGCATCAATGACTTTGATGCCGGTTTGCATGGGCTCTTTTACATTTTCTCTATCAATAATTCCCGGGGCTTTGATTTCAATCTGGCGAATTTCTTTGGCGTTTATTGGCGCACCGCCATCAATAGCCTGCCCTAATGCATCGACAATCCTGCCCGTCAATTCTTCACCCACAGGGACTGACGCAATTCTTTCGGTTCGTTTAACTTGATCACCTTCCTTAATACTGGTGTCTAGGCCAAAGATCGCGACGCCGACATTGTCTTCCTCAAGGTTTAATGCCATGCCGACAAGCCCATCAGAAAATTCGACGAGTTCACCTGACATCACGTCGCTAAGGCCATGAACACGCGCTATTCCATCTCCGACGCTTAAAACGGTTCCGATTTCATAGGTTTCCGCTTTGGTAGAAAAATCTGCTAATTGCTTTTTGAGTATGGATGATACTTCTTCAGGCTTAAGATCAATTGCCATTATTATCCTCCTAAATTAAAATAATGATAGAATTCCAAGCTTGGGAAAGAATAAAAGCTGGAAATCATCTAATAAGCTAATATCATGAATGTACTATGTTGTGTTTAATTCTGTTAAGATTAGACCGTAAACTATAATCGATTACTTTATCTTTTATCACGAGCTTAAATCCACCAAGAAGCAGCGGATCAATGGAAATATCTGATTCAATTTCTTTCCCCAGTTTAGCTTTCAGCGCCCGTTCTGTCGCATCCAGTTGACTGCTATCCAATGGCACTGCGCTAATAATTTTGACTTTTACTATACCTTGATGATCATAGTAAAGATCATCAAATGCGCGGCAACACTCCTGAAGAATATTAATTCTTGATTTTTCTTCCAAAAACTGAACAAATTCAAATGTCAGTTTCGTTGTCTGATCTTTGAATAACGCGATCAAGAGTGCATTTCGATCACTATCTAAACTCGGACTGGCTAAGACTTTTACAAGGTCGTTTGATTGATCAAGAAGCTTATCCAGTGAATCTAAATCCTTCCAAATTTCGTACAGGTCACCGTCTTCTATTGCCAAATCGAATAGTGCCTTTGCGTAGCGTTTTGCAGGCGCTGAAATTGCCATTTTAAGCCATTTCCTTAATAACTTTGTCCGTCAGCTGACGATTTTTTTCATCGTCCAAGTTCTCATCAATCAATTTACCGGCAATGGCCATGGCGAGATCAGCGCTTTCTTTGCGAAGGATCGCTCGTGCTTTTTCCTCCTCAGCTTTCAATTCTCTGGTTGTGTTTTCAATCAGGATCTTCGCCTTTTCTTTGGCATTGCCGTCAATTACTTTTGACGCTTCGACGGCAGCTTTTCGGGCATTGGCAACAATGTCTTTTGCTTCTTCGTTGGCACTGCTTATGATCTTTTCTTTTGTCGCTTCTAGTGTTTCTAATTCACTTTTGATCTTTGCTGCATTATCGACTGAATCTCTAATATCGGATTCTCGTTTATCCAATGAAGCCAAAATTGGGCCCCAAGCAAATTTCCATAGAATTGCCAGGAGCGCTAAGAACGTAACCCAAGTCCAGATAACCATATCTTTACTTGGATCCATTAATCCGCCACCACCGTCGCCGGCTGCAAATAGTTCAGCAGCAAGGAAAAACGTATTGAAGGCAATAAGTTTTACGGATCCTGAAAAAGACGTATTCATTTTTGCCAATTCAGATATATTCGTCATTTTATTCTATCCATTTTTAGTGCTGGTATGCTTAAAGGTTACAGTTTGGTCAAAGCGATAATTGCCGACCGAATTGTGCCATTGGACGTAATGCGATGAGCGATTACTTTGCCAAAAAGCAA
>WLWD01000107.1_pt1 | contig 17807 bp, 1 predicted proteins | sample 6712731 | NCBI WGS metagenome assembly WLWD01 (sample SAMN12718690, study PRJNA576275) | sponge metagenome | isolation source: marine sponge | host: Mycale hentscheli | place: New Zealand: South Island, Marlborough, Capsize Point | collected 2014-11-01
TGGTACATTTTTATAACCAGCTCAAAACTATGTAATAGTAGTGGTACATTTCTATAACAAGTTCACTTTACGTAACAGTAGTTGTTCATTTTTATAACGAGTTCTACTCTATGTAACTGCAGTGGTACATTTATATAACTGGTTTTACTCTATGTATTAGTAGAGGTACATTTCTATAACAAGCTTTACTTTATGTAAAAATAGTGGTACATCCCTATAATCTCCTCTACTCTATGTAACAGTAGTGGTACATCTCTATAACTAGCTGTACTTTAAGTAACAGTATTGGTACATTCCTATAACCAGCTCTACTTTATGTAACAGTAGTAGTACATTCCTATAACAATCTCTACTTTATGTTACAGTAATCGTTCATTTAATAACCAGCTCTACTTTATGTAACTGTAGTGGTACATTCACATAACCAGCTTTACTTTATGTAACAGTAGCGGTACATTTTTATAATCAGCTTTACTCTATGAAACAGTAGTGGTACATTTGTATAACTAGCTCTACTTAATGGTACATTTCTATAACCAGCTCTACTCTACGTAATATATGTGGTACATTTCTATAATTTTTTCTAATCTATGTAACAGTAGTGGTACATCTCTATAACCAGCTCTACTTTGTGTAACAGTAGTCGTTCATTTTTATAACCAGCTCTACTCTATGTAACAGTAGTGGTACATTTTTATAACTAGCTCTACTTTATGCAACAGTAACTATTCGTACTCTATGTACCAGTAGTGGTACATTTTTATAACCAGCTGTATTATATGAAACAGTAGTGGTACATTTTTATAACCAGCTCAAAACTATGTAATAGTAGTGGTACATTTCTATAACAAGCTCACTTTACGTAACAGTAGTCGTTCATTTTTATAACGATCTCTAATCTATGTAACTGTAGTGTTACATTTTTATAACCGGTTTTACTCTATGTATCAGTAAAGGTACATTTCTATAACCAGCTTTACTTTATGTAAAAATAGTGGTACATCCCTATAATCTCCTCTACTCTATGTAACAGTAGTGGTACATCCCTATAACTAGTTCTACTTTATGTAACAGTGGTGGTACATTCCTATAACAATCTCTACTTTATGTTACAGTAATCGTTCATTTTTATAACCAGCTCTACTTTATGTAACTGTAGTGATACATTTTATAACCGGTTTTACTCTATGTAACAGTATTGGTACATTTCTATAACAAGCTCTACTTTATGTAACAGTAGTAGTACATTCCTATAACCAGATTTATTATATGTAACAATAATGGTACATCTTTATAACAAGCTGTACTTTAAGTACCAGTATTTGTACATTCCTATAACCAGTTCTACTTTATGTAACAGTAATGGTACATCTTTATAACCTCTTCTACTCTATGTAGCAGTAGTGGTACATCTCTATAAATAGCTTTACTTTGTGTAACAGTAGTCGTTCATTTTTATAACTAGCTCTACTATATGTAACTGTAGTGGTACATATTTATAACCTTTTCTACTCTATATATCAGTAAAGGTACATGTTTATAACCAGCTTTACTTTATGTAACAGTAGTGGTACATCCCTATAACTTCCTTTACTTTATGTAACAGTAGTGGTACATTTCTATAACTAGCTGTACTTTAAGTAAAAGTATAGGTACATTTCTATAACCCGCTCTACTCTATCTTACATAATGGTACATTTTTATAACCTCCTCTACTCTATGTAACAGTAATGGAACATTTCTTAACTAGCTGTACTTTAAGTAACAGTATTGGTACATTCCTCTTATCTATGTAACAGTAATGGTACATTCCTATAACCAGCTCTACTTTATGTTACAGTAGTCGTTCATTTTTATAACCTGCTCTACTCTATGTAACTGTAGTGGTACACTTGTATAACCGGTTTTACTTTATGTAACAGTAGCGATACATTTCTATAATCAGTTGTACTCTATGTAACAGTAAAAGTACATTCTTATAACCAGCTTTACTTTATGTAACAATAGTGGTACATTTTTATAACTAGCTGTAATTTAAGTACCAGTATTGGTACATTTTTATAACAAGCTCTACTCTATGTAACAGTAGTGGTACATTTTAATAACTAGCTCTACTTTATGCAACAGTAACTATTCGTACTCTATGTACCAGTAGTGGTACATTTTTATAACCAGCTGTATTATATCAAACAGTAGTGGTACATTTTTATAACCAGCTCAAAACTATGTAATAGTAGTGGTACATTTCTATAACAAGCTCTACTTTATGCAACAGTAACTATTCGTACTCTATGTACCAGTAGTGGTACATTTTTATAACCAGCTGTATTATATGAAACAATAGTGGTACATTTTTATAACCAGCTCAAAACTATGTAATAGTAGTGGTACATTTCTATAACAAGCTCACTTTACGTAACAGTAGTCGTTCATTTTTATAACAATCTCTAATCTATGTAACTGTAGTGGTACATTTATATAACCGGTTTTACTCTATGTATTAGTAAAGGTACATTTCTATAACCAGCTTTAATTTATGTAAAAATAGTGGTACATCTCTATAATCTCCTCTACTCTATGTAACAGTAGTGGTACATCCCTATAACTAGCTCTACTTTAAGTAACAGTATTGGTACATTCCTATAACTAGCTCTACTTTATGTAACAGTAGTGGTACATTCCTATAACAATCTCTACTTTATGTTACAGTAATCGTTCATTTAATAACCAGCTTTACTTTATGTAACTGTAGTGATACATTTTATAACCGGTTTTACTCTATGTAACAGTATTGGTACATTTCTATAACAAGCTCTACTTTATGTAACAGTAGTAGTAAATTCCTATAACCAGATTTATTATATGTAACAATAATGGTACATTTTTATAACAAGCTGTACTTTAAGTACCAGTATTTGTACATTCCTATAACCAGCTCTACTTTATGTAACAGTAATGGTACATTTTTATAATTTCTTCTACTCTATGTAGCAGTAGTGGTACATCTCTATAAATAGCTTTACTTTGTGTAACAGTAGTTGTTCATTTTTATAACTAGCTCTACTATATGTAACTGTAGTGGTACATATTTTTAACCTATTCTACTCTATATATCAGTAAAGGTACATGTTTATAACCAGCTTTACTTTATGTAACAGTAGTGGTACATTTATATAATCAGTTGTACTCTATGTAACAGTAAAAGTACATTCTTATAACCAGCTTTACTTTATGTAACAATAGTGGTACATTTTTATAACTAGCTGTAATTTAAGTACCAGTATTGGTATATTTTTATAACAAGCTCTACTCTATGTAACAGTAGTGGTACATTTTAATAACTAGCTCTACTTTATGCAACATTAACTATTCGTACTCTATGTACCAGTAGTGGTACATTTTTATAACCAGCTGTATTATATCAAAACAGTAGTGGTACATTTTTATAACCAGCTCAAAACTATGTAATAGTAGTGGTACATTTCTATAACAAGCTCACTTTACGTAACAGTAGTCGTTCATTTTTATAACGAGTTCTACTCGATGTAACTGCAGTGGTACATTTATATAACCGGTTTTACTCTATGTATTAATAGAGGTACATTTCTATAACAAGCTTTACTTTATGTAAAAATAGTGGTACATCCCTATAATCTCCTCTACTCTATGTAACAGTAGTGGTACATCCCTATAACTAGCTGTACTTTAAGTAACAGTATTGGTACATTCCTAACCAGCTCTACTTTATGTAACAGTAGTGGTACATTCCTATAACAATCTCTACTTTATGTTACAGTAATTGTTTATTTAATAACCAGCTCTACTTTATGTAACTGTAGTGGTACATTCATAGAGATGTACCACTACTGTTACATAGAGTAGAAAAAATTATAGAAATGTACCACATATATTACGTAGAGTAGAGCTGGTTATAGAAATGTACCATTAAGTAGAGCTAGTTATACAAATGTACCACTACTGTTTTATAGAGTAAAGCTGATTATAAAAATAGTCGTTCATTTTTATAACCAGCTCTACTCTATGTAACAGTAGTGGTACATTTTTATAACTAGCTCTACTTTATGCAACAGTAACTATTCGTACTCTATGTACCAGTAGTGGTACATTTTTATAACCAGCTGTATTATATGAAACAGTAGTGGTACATTTTTATAACCAGCTCAAAACTATGTAATAGTAGTGGTACATTTCTATAACAAGCTCACTTTACGTAACAGTAGTCGTTCATTTTTATAACAATCTCTAATCTATGTAACTGTAGATTTATATAACCGGTTTTACTCTATGTATCAGTAAAGGTACATTTCTATAACCAGCTTACTTTATGTAAAAATAGTGGTACATCTCTATAATCTCCTCTAGTCTATGTAACTGTAGTGATACATTTTATAACCGGTTTTATTCTATGTAACAGTATTGGTACATTTCTATAACAAGCTCTACTTAATGTAACAGTAGTAGTACATTCCTATAACCAGATTTATTATATGTAACAATAATGGTACATCTTTATAACAAGCTGTACTTTAAGTACCAGTATTTGTACATTCCTATAACCAACTCTACTTTATGTAACAGTAATAGTACATCTTTATAATTTATGTAGCAGTAGTGGTACATCTCTATAAATAGCTTTACTTTGTGTAACAGTAGTCGTTCATTTTTATAACTAGCTCTACAATATGTAACTGTAGTGGTACATATTTTTAACCTTTTCTACTCTATATATCAGTAAAGGTACATGTTTATAACCAGCTTTACTTTATGTAACAGTAGTGGTACATCCCTATAACCTCCTTTACTTTATGTAACAGTAGTGGTACATTTCTATACAGTATTGGTACATTTCTATAACCAGCTCTACTCTATGTAACATAATGGTACATTTTTATAACCACCTCTACTCTATGTAACAGTAATGGAACATTTCTTAACTAGCTGTACTTTAAGTAACAGTATTGGTACATTCCTATAACCAGCTCTTATCTATGTAACAGTAATGGTACATTCCTATAACCAGCTCTACTTTATGTTACAGTAGTCGTTCATTTTTATAACCTGCTCTACTCTATGTAACTGTAGTGGTACATTTGTATAACCGGTTTTACTTTATGTAACAGTAGCGATACATTTCTATAATCAGTTGCACTCTATGTAACAGTAAAAGTACATAATTTAAGTACCAGTATTGGTACATTTTTATAACAAGCTCTACTCTATGTAACAGTAGTGGTACATTTTAATAACTAGCTCTACTTTATGCAACAGTAACTATTCGTACTCTATGTACCAGTAGTGGTACATTTTTATGTAATGGTACATTTTTATAACCAGCTCAAAACTATGTAATAGTAGTGGTACATTTCTATAACAAGTTCACTTTACGTAACAGTAGTTGTTCATTTTTATAACGAGTTCTACTCTATGTAACTGCAGTGGTACATTTATATAACTGGTTTTACTCTATGTATTAGTAGAGGTACATTTCTATAACAAGCTTTACTTTATGTAAAAATAGTGGTACATCCCTATAATCTCCTCTACTCTATGTAACAGTAGTGGTACATCTCTATAACTAGCTGTACTTTAAGTAACAGTATTGGTACATTCCTATAACCAGCTCTACTTTATGTAACAGTAGTAGTACATTCCTATAACAATCTCTACTTTATGTTACAGTAATCGTTCATTTAATAACCAGCTCTACTTTATGTAACTGTAGTGGTACATTCACATAACCAGCTTTACTTTATGTAACAGTAGCGGTACATTTTTATAATCAGCTTTACTCTATGAAACAGTAGTGGTACATTTGTATAACTAGCTCTACTTAATGGTACATTTCTATAACCAGCTCTACTCTACGTAATATATGTGGTACATTTCTATAATTTTTTCTAATCTATGTAACAGTAGTGGTACATCTCTATAACCAGCTCTACTTTGTGTAACAGTAGTCGTTCATTTTTATAACCAGCTCTACTCTATGTAACAGTAGTGGTACATTTTTATAACTAGCTCTACTTTATGCAACAGTAACTATTCGTACTCTATGTACCAGTAGTGGTACATTTTTATAACCAGCTGTATTATATGAAACAGTAGTGGTACATTTTTATAACCAGCTCAAAACTATGTAATAGTAGTGGTACATTTCTATAACAAGCTCACTTTACGTAACAGTAGTCGTTCATTTTTATAACGATCTCTAATCTATGTAACTGTAGTGGTACATTTTTATAACCGGTTTTACTCTATGTATCAGTAAAGGTACATTTCTATAACCAGCTTTACTTTATGTAAAAATAGTGGTACATCCCTATAATCTCCTCTACTCTATGTAACAGTAGTGGTACATCCCTATAACTAGTTCTACTTTATGTAACAGTGATGGTACATTCCTATAACAATCTCTACTTTATGTTACAGTAATCGTTCATTTTTATAACCAGCTCTACTTTATGTAACTGTAGTGATACATTTTATAACCGGTTTTACTCTATGTAACAGTATTGGTACATTTCTATAACAAGCTCTACTTTATGTAACAGTAGTAGTACATTCCTATAACCAGATTTATTATATGTAACAATAATGGTACATCTTTATAACAAGCTGTACTTTAAGTACCAGTATTTGTACATTCCTATAACCAGTTCTACTTTATGTAACAGTAATGGTACATCTTTATAACCTCTTCTACTCTATGTAGCAGTAGTGGTACATTTTACTTTGTGTAACAGTAGTCGTTCATTTTTATAACTAGCTCTACTATATGTAACTGTAGTGGTACATATTTATAACCTTTTCTATTCTATATATCAGTAAAGGTACATGTCAGCTTTACTTTATGTAACAGTAGTGGTACATCCCTATAACTTCCTTTACTTTATGTAACAATAGTGGTACATTTCTATAACTAGCTGTACTTTAAGTAACAGTATTGGTACATTCCTATAACCAGCTCTATTCTATGTAACAGTAGTGGTATAATTCTATAACAAGCTCTACTTGTTACAGTAGTCGTTTATTTTTATAACCAGCTCTACTCTATGTAACTGTAGTGGTACATTTTATAACCGGTTTTACTCTATGTAACAGTAGTGGTACATTGCTAACCAGCTCTAATTTATGTAACAGTAGTAGTACATTCTTATAACTAGCTCTACTATATGTAATAATGGTACATTCTTATAACTAGCTGTACTTTAAGTAGCAGTATTAGTACATTTCTATAACCAACTTTACTCTAAGTAACAATAATGGTACATTTTTATAATTTCTTCTACTATGTAACAGTAGAAGTACATTTTTATAATTAGCCCTATTCTATGTAACAGTAGTCGTTTATTTTTATAACCAGCTCTACTTGTAACTGTAGTGGTACATTTTTATAACTGGTTTTACTCTATGTAACAGTAGTGGTACATTTTTATAACCAGCTCTACTTTATGTAACAGTAGAAGTACATTCCTATAACCAGCTCTATTCTATGTAACAATAGTGGTACATCTTTATAACTAGCTGTACTTTAAGTACCAGTATTGGTACATTTCTATAAACAGCTCTACTTTATGTAACAGTAGTCGTTCATTTTTATAACCAGCTCTACCCTATGTAATTGTAGTGGTACATTTTTATAACCGATTATAGTTAATGTAACAGTAGCGAAACATTTTTATAATCAGCTGTACTCTATGTAACAGTAGCGGTACATATGTATAACTTGCTCTACTTAATGATTCATCCCTAGAATTGGCTTAACTCTATGTAACAGTAGTGGTACATCCTTATAACAAGCTAGTCGTTCATTTTTATAACCAGCTCTACTCTATGTAACTGTAGTGGTACATTTTTATAACCAATTTTACTCTATGTAACAGTAGTGGTACATTTTTATAACCAATTTTACTCTATGTAACAGTAGTGGTACATTTTTATAACCAGCTCTACTTTATGTAACAGTAGTAGTACATTCCTATAACAAGCTCTATTCTATGTAACCGCAGCGGTACATTTGTATAATCAGCTGTACTCTATATAACAGTGGTACATTTGTATCACTAGCTCTACTTAATGGTACATTCCTATAATTAGCTCTACTTTATGTAACAATAATGGTACATCTCTATAATCAGCTCTACTCTATGTAACAGTAGTGGTACATTTTTATAACTGGTTTTACTCTGTAACATTAGTGGTACATTTCTATAACCAGCTCTACTTTATGTAACAGTAGGTGTACATTCCTATAGCCACCTCTACTCTATGTAACAATAGTGGTACATCTTTATAACTAGCTGTACTTTAAGTACCAGTATTAGTACATATATATAACAAGCTCTACTTTATGTAACAGTAAAGGTACATCTCTATAACATGCTCTACTTTATGTAACAGTAGTCGTTCATTTTTATAACCAGGTCTACCCTATGTAATTGTAATGGTACATTTTTATAACCGATTATACTTTATGTAACAGTAGCGAAACATTTTTATATCAGCTGTATTCTATGTAACTGTAGCGGTACATATGTATAACTTGCTCTACTTAATGGTACATCCCTATAACCAGCTCTACTCTATGTAACAGTAGTGGTACATCTTTATAACAAGCTAGTCGTTCATTTTTATAACAAGCTCTACTCTATGTAACTGTAGTGGTACATTTTTATAACCAATTTTAATCTATGTAACAGTAGTGGTACATTTTTATAACCAGCTCTACATAAGGCAGAGTCACCAACTTTACTCTATGTAACAATAATGGTACATTTTTATAATTTCTTCTACTTTATGTAACAGTAGAAGTACATTTTTATAATTAGCTCTATTCTATGTAACAGTAGTCGTTTATTTTTATAACCAGCTCTACTCTATGTAACTGTAGTGGTACATTCTTATAACTGGTTTTACTCTATGTAACAGTAGTGGTCCATTTTTATAACAAAAATCAATATATTATCTAAATTGATAACAGCACCTGATTCCAATACAAATAGAAACCATATAAGTATATAAAAAAAGGAATAAAATAAAGTAAAATAATAATAATAATAATGATGATGATGATGATGATGATGACAAAAATAGTATTATTATTGTTATTTTTAGGACACGGTAAAGGAATGATGTTGTTTAATGAGTCCATTGTGTACACTGAAACTAGAAACAACACACTATGACTCACTATGACACTCTTACAGTCTTAAAAGCATTCCTTTTCTCTTTTACCTACTCCTCCCACACACACACATCAATCAGCACGACAAATTAGATAAGAATAGTTGATCTATCTACGAGTCACAATGACACTCGATGATGCCTTATGCTAACTTGGATTAAGTAACTAATGATTATGAGTAAATGAAGTACCAAAGTAGTGAACCCTCAGCACTACTATACGTTAGTCACAAAATTATGTCTCAGAAAAAAGTAATTTTCTTGGTATATTACTAAAGAGGTATGACACTCAATGTACATTATGTGTAATTTAATACCAATCACCGACAGTGTATGTAATAGACAATCCAAATGCTAAAGAAATGAAGCACGAAAGTTGCGAACTCTCAGCATATTAATTCCACAGATACAAATTACGCTTTATGTAATACATTTACAGAGTTCATTATCTTAGCTTAATGTAGTTGAATCATTTCTGAAAATTATTAGAGCTCCACCTACTTTGTGGAAGAGACGTAACCCGTTCAGTAAGCATTACAGTAGAATCTCGTTAAATACAAGTTTACCCTCATGCACAGCAGAACCTAGACACACACTTGGAAATTATATTATTAAGCAAAATGTGTTTGTACATGTCATGTAATGCAGTGGATAAAGTGTGGTGACTCTGCCTTATGTCATGTAGCACGTATGTACTAATATGCGGTAATATCGTAATGTATTTATAAATCGTACAAAACTAATACATGAAAAGATTAGAACATATTAATTCCACAGATACAAATTACGCTTTATGTAAAACTTTTACAGAGTTCATTATCTTAGGTTAATGTAGTTGAATTATTTCTGAAAATTATTAGAGCTCCACCTACTTTGTGGAAGAGACGTTGCACAGCAGAACCTAGACACACACTTGGAAATTATAATATGAAGCAAAATATGTTTGTACATGTCTTGTAATGCAGTGTATAAAGTGTGGTGACTCTGCCTTAAGTCATTAAGCATGTATGTGCTAATATGCGGTAATATTGTAATGTATTTATAAATCGTACATAACTAATACATGAAAAGATTAGAACATATTAATTCCACAGATACAAATTATGTTTTATGTAAATTTTTTACAGAGTTTATAATCTTAACTTGATGTAGTTAAATCATTTCTGAAAATTATTAGAGCTCCACCTACTTTGTGGAAGAGACGTAACCCGTTCAGTAAGCATTACAGTAGAATCTCGTTAAATACAAGTTTACCCTCATGCACAGCAGAACGTAGACACACACTTGGAAATTATATTATGAAGCAAAATGTGTTTGTACATGTCATATAATGCAGTGGATAAAGTGTGGTGACTCTGCCTTATGACATCAAGCACGTATGTGCTAATATGCGGTAATATCGTTATGTATTTATAAATCGTACAAAACTAATACATGAAAAGATTAGAACATATTAACTCCACAGATACAAATTACGCTTTATGTAAAACTTTTACAGAGTTCATTATCTTAGCTTAATGTAGTTGAATCATTTCTGAAAATTATTAGAGCTCCACCTACTTTGTGGAAGAGACGTAACCCGTTCAGTAAAGTAGAATCTCGTTAAATACAGCTTTACCCTCATGCACAGCAGAACCTAGACACACACTTGGAAATTATAGTATGAAGCAAAATGTGTTTGTACATGTCATGTAATGCAGTGGATAAAGTGTGGTGACTCTGCCTTATGACATCAAGCACGTATGTGCTAATATGCGGTAATATCGTAATGTATTTATAAATCGTACAAAACTAATACATGAAAAGATTAGAACATATTAATTCTACATATACAATTTAAACTCTAAGTAAGACTTTTACAGAGTTCATCATCTTAGTTTGATGTAGTTGAATCATTTCTAAAAATTATTAGAGCTCCACCTACTTTGTGGAAGAGACGTAACCCGTTCAGTTAGCATTACAGTAGAATCTCGTTAAATACAAGTTTACCCTCATGCACAGCAGAACGTATACACACACTTGGAAATTATATTATGAAGCAAAATGTGTTTGTACATGTCATGTAATGCAGTGAATAAAGTGTGGTGACTCTGCCTTATGACATCAAGCACGTATGTGCTAATATGCGGTAATATCGTAATGTATTTATAAATCGTACAAAACTAATACATGAAAAGATTAGAACATATTAACTCCACAGATACAAATTACTCTTTATGTAAAACTTTTACAGAGTTCATTATCTTAGCTTAATGTAGTTGAATCATTTCTGAAAATTATTAGAGCTCCACCTACTTTGTGGAAGAGACGTAACCCGTTCAGTAAGCATTACAGTAGAATCTCGTTAAATACAAGTTTACCCTCATGCACAGCAGAACGTAGCAAAATGTGTTTGTACATGTCATGTAATGCAGTGGATAAAGTGTGGTGACTCTGCCTTATGTCATGAAGCACGTATGTGCTAATATGCGGTAATATCGTAATGTATTTATAAATCGTACAAAACTAATACATGAAAAGATTAGAACATATTAATTCCACATATACAATTTAAACTCTAAGTAAAACTTTTACAGAGTTCATAATCTTAGTTTGATGTAGTTGAATCATTTCTAAAAATTATTAGAGCTCCACCTACTTTGTGGAAGAGACGTAACCCGTTCAGTAAGCTTTACAGTAGAATCTCGTTAAATACAGCTTTACCCTCATGCACAGCAAGACCTAGACACACCCTTGGAAATTATATTATGAAGCAAATTATGTTTGTACATGTCTTGTAATTCAATTTATGAAGTGTGGTGACTCTGCCTTAAGTCATTAAGCATGTATGTGCTAATATGCGGTAATATCGTAATGTATTTATAAATCGTACATAACTAATACATTAAAAGATTAGAACATATTAATTCCACAGATACAAATTACGCTTTATGTAATACATTTACAGAGTTTATTATCTTAGCTTAATGTAGTTGAATCATTTCTGAAAATTATTAGAGCTCCACCTACTTTGTGGAAGAGACGTAACCCGTTCAGTAAGCTTTAAAGTAGAATCTCGTTAAATACAGCTTTACCCTCATGCACAGCAGAACCTAGACACACCCTTGGAAATAATATTATGAAGCAAAATATGTTTGTACATGTCTTGTAATGCAGTGGATAAAGTGTGGTGACTCTGCCTTATGTCATGAAGCACATATGTGCTAATATGCGGTAATATCGTAATGTATTTATAATTCGTACAAAACTAATATATTAAAAGATTAGAACATATTAATTCCACAGATACAAATTACGCTTTATGTAAGACTTTTACAGAGTTCATTATCTTAGCTTCAAGTAGTTGAATCATTTCTGAAAAATTTTAGAGCTCCACCTACTTTGTGGAAGAGACGTAACCCGTTCAGTTAGCATTACAGTAGAATCTCGTTAAATACAAGTTTACCCTCATGCACAGCAGAACCTAGACACACACTTGGAAATTATAATATGAAGCAAAATGTATTTGTACATGTCATGTAATGCAGTGGATAAAGTGTGGTGACTCTGCCTTATGTCATGTAGCACGTATGTACTAATCTGCGGTAATATCGTAATGTATTTATACATCGTACAAAACTAATACATTAAACGATTAGAACATATTAATTTCACATATACAAATTAAACTCTAGGTAAGACTTTTACAGAGTTCATCATCTTAGTTTGATGTAGTTGAATTATTTATGAAAATTATTAGAGCTCCACCTACTTTGTGGAAGAGACGTAACCCGTTCAGTAAGCTTTACGGTAAAATCTCGTTAAATACAGATTTACCCTCGTGCACAGCAAAACCTAGACACACACTTGGAAATTATATTATGAAGCAAAATGTGTTTGTACATGTCATGTAATGCCATGGATAAAGTGTGGTGACTCTGCCTTATGTGATGAAGCACGTATGTGCTAATATGCAGTAATATTGTAATGTATTCATACAATCGTACAAAACTAATACATGAAATGATTTGAACATATTATATTCACATATACAAATTAAACTTTAGGTAAAATTTTTAAAGAGTTGATCATCTTAATTTGATGTAGTTGAATTATTTCTGAAAAGTATAAGAGCTCCACCTACTTTGTGGAAGAGACGTAACCCGTTCAGTAAGCTTTAAAGTAGAATCTCGTTAAATACAGCTTTACCCTCATGCACAGCAGAACCTAGACACACACTTGGAAATTATAGTATTAAGCAAAATCTGTTTGTACATGTCATGTAATGCAGTGGATAAAGTGTGGTGACTCTGCCTTATGACATCAAGCACGTATGTGCTAATATGCGGTAATATCGTAATGTATTTATAAATCGTACAAAACTAATACATGAAAAGATTAGAACATATTAATTCCACATATACAATTTAAACTCTAAGTAAAACTTTTACAGAGTTAATCATCTTAGTTTGATGTAGTTGAATTATTTCTAAAAATTATTAGAGCTCCACCTACTTTGTGGAAGAGACGTAACCCGTTCAGTAAGCTTTACAGTAGAATCTCGTTAAATACAGCTTTACCCTCATGCACAGCAAGACCTAGACACACCCTTGGAAATTATATTATGAAGCAAAATATATTTGTACATGTCTTGTAATGCAGTGTATAAAGTGTGGTGACTCTGCCTTAAGTCATTAAGCATGTATGTGCTAATATGCGGTAATATCGTAATGTATTTATAAATCGTACAAAACTAATACATGAAAAGATTAGAACATATTAATTCCACATATACAATTTAAACTCTAAGTAAAACTTTTACAGAGTTAATCATCTTAGTTTGATGTAGTTGAATCATTTCTAATAATTATTAGAGCTCCACCTACTTTGTGGAAGAGACGTAACCCGTTCAGTAAGCTTTACAGTAGAATCTCGTTAAATACAGCTTTACCCTCATGCACAGCAAGACCTAGACACACCCTTGGAAATTATATTATTAAGCAAATTATGTTTGTACATGTCTTGTAATTCAATTTATGAAGTGTGGTGACTCTGCCTTAAGTCATTAAGCATGTATGTGCTAATATGCGGTAATATCGTAATGTATTTATAAATCGTACATAACTAATACATTAAAAGATTTGAACATATTAATTCCACAGATACAAATTACGCTTTATGTAATACATTTACAGAGTTTATTATCTTAGCTTAATGTAGTTGAATCATTTCTGAAAATTATTAGAGCTCCACCTACTTTGTGGAAGAGACGTAACCCGTTCAGTAAGCATTACAGTAGAATCTCGTTAAATACAAGTTTACCCTCATGCACAGCAGAACCTAGACACAGACTTGGAAATTATATTATGAAGCAAAATGTGTTTGTACATGTCATGTAATGCAGTGGATAAAGTGTGGTGACTCTGCCTTATGACATGAAGCACGTATGTGCTAATATGCGGTAATATCGTAATGTATTTATAAATCGTACAAAACTAATACATGAAAAGATTAGAACAAATTAACTCCACATATACAAATTACGCTTTATGTAAAACTTTTACAGAGTTCATTATCTTAGCTTAATGTAGTTGAATCATTTCTGAAAATTATTAGAGCTCCACCTACTTTGTGGAAGAGACGTAACCCGTTCAGTAAGCTTTAAAGTAGAATCTCGTTAAATACAGCTTTACCCTCATGCACAGCAGAACCTAAACACACACTTGGAAATTATAGTATGAAGCAAAATGTGTTTGTACATGTCATGTAATGCAGTGGATAAAGTGTGGTGACTCTGCCTTATGTCATGAAGCACGTATGTGCTAATATGCGGTAATATCGTAATGTATTTATAAATCGTACAAAACTAATATATTAAAAGATTAGAACATATTAATTCCACAGATACAAATTACGCTTTATGTAAGACTTTTACAGAGTTCATTATCTTAGCTTCAAGTAGTTGAATCATTTCTAAAAAATTTTAGAGCTCCACCTACTTTGTGGAAGAGACGTAACCCGTTCAGTTAGCATTACAGTAGAATCTCGTTAAATACAAGTTTACCCTCATGCACAGCAGAACCTAGACACACACTTGGAAATTATAATATGAAGCAAAATGTGTTTGTACATGTCATGTAATGCAGTGAATAAAGTGTGGTGACTCTGCCTTATGTGATGAAGCACGTATGTGCTAATATGCAGTAATATTGTAATGTATTTATACAATCGTACAAAACTAATACATGAAATGATTTGAACATATTATATACACATATACAAATTAAACTTTAGGTAAAACTTTTAAAGAGTTCATCATCTTAATTTGATGTAGTTGAATTATTTCTGAAAAGTATAAGAGCTCCACCTACTTTGTGGAAGAGACGTAACCCGTTCAGTAAGCTTTACAGTAGAATCTCGTTAAATACAGCTTTACCCTCATGCACAGCAAAACCTAGACACACTTTTTGAAATTATATTATGAAGCAAAATGTGTTTATACATGTCATGTAAAGCAATGGATTAAGTGTGGTGACTCTGCCTTATGTGATGAAGCACGTATGTGCTAATATGCGGTAATATTGTAATGTATTTATATATCGTACAAAACTAATACATGAAATGATTTGAACATATTATATACACATATACAAATTAAACTTTAGGTAAAACTTTTAAAGAGTTCATCATCTTAATTTGATGTAGTTGAATTATTTCTGAAAAGTATAAGAGCTCCACCTACTTTGTGGAAGAGACGTAACCCGTTCAGTAAGCTTTACAGTAGAATCTCGTTAAATACAGCTTTACCCTCATGCACAGCAAAACCTAGACACACTTTTTGAAATTATATTATGAAGCAAAATGTGTTTATACATGTCATGTAAAGCAATGGATTAAGTGTGGTGACTCTGCCTTATGTGATGAAGCACGTATGTGCTAATATGCGGTAATATTGTAATGTATTTATAAATCGTACAAAACTAATACATGAAAAGACTAGAACATATTAATTCCACAGATACAAATTACGCTTTATGTAAAACTTTTGCAGAGTTCATCATCTTAGTTTGATGCAGTTGAATCATTTCTAAAAATTGTTAGAGCTCCACCTACTTTGTGGAAGAGACGTAACCCGTTCAGTAAGCATTACAGTAGAATCTCGTTAAATACAAGTTTACCCTCATGCACAGCAGAACGTAGACACACACTTGGAAATTATAGTATGAAGCAAAATGTGTTTGTACATGTCATGTAATGCAGTGGATAAAGTGTGGTGACTCTGCCTTATGACATGAAGCACGTATGTGCTAATATGCGGTAATATCGTAATGTATTTATAAATCGTACAAAACTAATACATGAAAAGATTAGAACATATTAACTCCACAGATACAAATTACGCTTTATGTAAAACTTTTACAGAGTTCATTATCTTAGCTTAATGTAGTTGAATCATTTCTGAAAATTATTAGAGCTCCACCTACTTTGTGGAAGAGACGTAACCCGTTCAGTAAGCTTTAAAGTAGAATCTCGTTAAATACAGCTTTACCCTCATGCACAGCAGAACCTAGGCACACACTTGGAAATTATAGTATGAAACAAAATGTGTTTGTACATATCATGTAATGCAGTGGATAAAGTGTGGTGACTCTGCCTTATGTCATGAAGCACGTATGTGCTAATATGCGGTAATATCGTAATGTATTTATAAATCGTACAAAACTAATACATGAAAAGATTAGAACATATTAACTCCACAGATACAAATTACGCTTTATGTTAAACTTTTACAGAGTTCATTATCTTAGCTTAATGTAGTTTGAATTTTTCTGAAAATTTTTAGAGCTCTCACACCTACTTTGTGGCAGAGACTAACCCCTTTCAGTAAGCTTACAGTAGAATCTCTTAAATTACAAGTTTTATACCCTCATGCACAGCAGAACCTAGACACACACTTGGAAATTATAATATGAAGCAAAATGTATTTGTACATGTCATGTAATGCAGTGGATAAAGTGTGGTGACTCTGCCTTATGTCATGTAGCACGTATGTACTAATCTGCGGTAATATCGTAATGTATTTATACATCGTACAAAACTAATACATTAAACGATTAGAACATATTAATTTCACATATACAAATTAAACTCTAGGTAAGACTTTTACAGAGTTCATCATCTTAGTTTGATGTAGTTGAATTATTTATGAAAATTATTAGAGCTCCACCTACTTTGTGGAAGAGACGTAACCCGTTCAGTAAGCTTTACGGTAAAATCTCGTTAAATACAGATTTACCCTCGTGCACAGCAAAACCTAGACACACACTTGGAAATTATATTATGAAGCAAAATGTGTTTGTACATGTCATGTAATGCCATGGATAAAGTGTGGTGACTCTGCCTTATGTGATGAAGCACGTATGTGCTAATATGCAGTAATATTGTAATGTATTCATACAATCGTACAAAACTAATACATGAAATGATTTGAACATATTATATTCACATATACAAATTAAACTTTAGGTAAAATTTTTAAAGAGTTGATCATCTTAATTTGATGTAGTTGAATTATTTCTGAAAAGTATAAGAGCTCCACCTACTTTGTGGAAGAGACGTAACCC
>WLWD01004631.1_pt1 | contig 17787 bp, 7 predicted proteins | sample 6712731 | NCBI WGS metagenome assembly WLWD01 (sample SAMN12718690, study PRJNA576275) | sponge metagenome | isolation source: marine sponge | host: Mycale hentscheli | place: New Zealand: South Island, Marlborough, Capsize Point | collected 2014-11-01
TATACATAATTCAAAATCTCAATTTTTTTTAGTAGCTTCAATGTTAGAAATTAAAATCAATCGTGTATCAATAGTGCAGCTTTAGGCTCACTCGCCATTTGTGCTCAAGCACATCACTAGTGTAGTTCAGAAATATTTAATTGGTAAAATGTTCCGTCTCTTTTTAATGCCCTCCTTGTTTTGTTTTTGCCCTTGCATGTGACTCACAAATTACATGATGACCTTTACCAGACTTAGTAGTCACTCTCTAACACCACACCTCAAACTTGGATCAGTCTCGTTAGACCTTGGAGAGAGGCCGCGCCCCTTAGCATTTGTCTGCAGTAACCTTGGAAGCTGTAACTATTAGATACTCCTCGAGACTGGCGGCACTTCATCTACATTGGAAAGTTCCTCCACTTAATATTTCGTGTGTTTTAATTTTAGCTGTACATGTATTGCTTGTTGTCAATAATATGTCGATGTCAACTTTTTCTGATCTACAGTATACACATGTTAGTTCTGTGTATTTTATGAAGTGCTGATGGTGCAGTCTGCCTTTGGTTGAGTCTGAGCTGCTAGCTCTCTGTCTTACAGTACAATAACTTACATGTATACACTAGTTCTGAAGGTGTGCTTCATGTGAGAGGAATCCTCCCCTCACATTCAGTAACTTGAACATTTAATTAATTAGCATCTTATAACAATGCAATGTTTACTGGCTTCCTTCACATCTCAGTTTAGTGTTTGCTTGCTATCTAAGACTATGTTGAACATGCCAGTGTCACCTTCAATTACAGTTGCTTTAGTTACTATTTTTAGACATGCCAGTGTCACCTTAAATTACAGTTGCTTTAGTTACTATTTTTAGACATGCCAGTGTCACTCTTAATATTGTATTTTTATATAATGCTGAGTCATGTTAGTTTTTGTCATTGGGCATGTGCAGGAGCTTTCTTTTAAAAGGCGAGTTCTTGCATGTGTCAGTCAGTCAGTTTGTTTGTACAGTTGAGCAATTAGTTAAAACTCTTAACATTTGTCAATCTTCCTGCACTAGTTCACAGAGTCTTACGAGACCAGTCTTACAAGGCATAGCTATTGTAAGGGAGGCTGTTAGAGCTAGCTGAAGTATTTATGAACAACAAGAAAGATTACTGAAACATCACTAATTGCATAGTTCCTAATTGCATAGTTCCTAAATAATGAATGGAATTAGTCCTTCATAAATAGTATCCCACTCAAATCCACTGAACAGCGTGTGGTAGTGAAACTCTCTGCCCTTTGTTCAAAGAAAGTTTTTGGTAATTTTTATAGTCCGTAACTGGCAAAGTATATTCAGAAAGTGGGTGTGTCCCTGCGTAGTATAGGTTGAACGGGATGACTGGCAGAGACGTTTAAATCGAGTAATCATTAGCTGTTGAATTATCTCTTTGTAGATCTGCATCGGCAAATGGTTCGGCGAGGTGTGCACTATAAAGAACCTATAGGTCATCCGCAGAAGACTGTGAATGCTATGCGGCTTCTCTCGGCCATTGCAGATCATGACATCAGAGTGGGCGTGTCCAGGAACTTGTACAGGGTGAGACTATAGGTAGTGAAGTGGATAGATGATATGTGATTCAGCAAAGTTGTGTAGGACTCTGGAATATATGTCTTCAATTCAGTTTGTGTGGGCGTATAATGTGCTCTTCTTTGCAGTAGTCACATGTGTATCTGCTCTGTGTGTGTGTGTATGTGTGTGTGTGTGTATGTGTGTGTGTGTGTGTGTGTTGTGAACTTCCATAATGATAGTTAGCATGGTGTTATTGTGGTGTATGGCTGATGGTCAATGCAATGGAAATAATCAGTAGAAAATAAATAGCAGGGGAGTTAAGAGAGGAACATCCCAGAAAATGCACACCACATGCACACAGCACAGAGAGCTGCCCAAACTGCTGAAGAATGACTGTTGAGGAGTCCAACAAAAAAAAATGAAATGAAGAAGAAGGGGCTCAAAGATGAGCTACAACAGCTGCTACTGTAGACAGGTGAGATATGTAGTGTCTTTATATCAAACAGCTGCTACTGTAGACAGGTGAGATATGTAGTGTCTTTATATCAAACAGCTGCTACTGTAGACAGGTGAGATATGTAGTGTCTTTATATCAAACAGCTGCTACTGTAGACAGGTGAGATATGTAGTGTCTTTATATCAAACAGCTGCTACTGTAGACAGGTGAGATATGTAGTGTCTTTATATCAAACAGCTGCTACTGTAGACAGGTGAGATATGTAGTGTCTTTATATCAAAACTGCATATCAGCTAACTTATAATACTCTATAGCTGTAGCTTTTCTTGTAGCCGAGCCCCTCAGCTCATTGCTGGCTTCAATGGGAGCCATTTTCTAATTTCAGTCTAGGAAACATTTCTGATCTTTTGATGGATCCACTTGTATATTGCAACATGTGTACGCATTTAAAACTGTTTAGCCACGCCCTCTACCGCAGACGTTCCCCCCCCCTCCCAATCATACCTTGATTCTCATACTAGTGGTGTGCTTGAGCACAAGTGGTGAGCAAGCCTCCTAGTTAAGTTACATAAACCACATGTTGTGATTAATTTTAACTTCTAATTCCAGCAACTTAAAAAAAAAGTCAATTTTTTAAAATTACATATATACAGTGTACGGTAAAGGGTTTCAATGCTATAGTAACCACTTGCCACAACTGTTTGGCTTAAAAAAGTTAACAACAGGCATTTCCAAGAAATTACCACACAGGTTTGAACACTGCTTACTACAGCAGTAGCTGACAGAGCTGTGTAAAGGCAGCTAATATGTTTATTTGGTAGTTGTTTATGTTCTGCTGTTCTTTAGCTAAGCAGTAGCTGTAACACTCTACACTTTCACACACTTGTTCACTGGATATACCAACACAAGACTTACCTTCCTGACAGGACTATAGGACAATAGATCTTCAAGTAAGAACAATACTGTGTGTAGGGCTATAATGACAAACAGCACATTAGCTAAGATAACTTACCACGCTAGGGCTAGGGCTGAACTTGTAATGACGTAACTGCATCCGCAAAAATCAAAGAGACAAATAATTGATGATACGGGTAAAACCAGAGGATTCCGTGGAGAATGGGGACAGGGTCGACTACCAAGAAAACACAAATACACGAGGATCAAAGTACAAAATGACATACGTATGTCCACACATATAAACTAATATCCCCAATTTTCAATTTGACACCAACCACTGTATAGTGTCTCACTTGCTCTCCAAATATATATGTGTGTGTGTGTGTGTGTGTGTGTCCTTGGCTCAGGGCCTGAGGTCCTGAGTTCAAGCCCCACTCAGGCAACTTTTCATATTTTTTTAACACATTGAATTTGATTCGTTGGCACACAGCAATTTCCCCGCTAGCTCAGTCTTGTCCCTTGTTGTGGTCCTGGCATCCATTCCTTCCTTGCACTGTCATTGTTGCCGCTACCCCGCATAGCACCTCCTTAGGAGTTCGAATATAATGAAGATAAGCTTTTCTCTCCCATCGTCCCATAGTCCTGATGAGGGAATCCTGTATTCCTTGCTGGGCTGCCACTGTTGCCGCTCCTATGCGGAAACTGTGACCTGTGTAACGACTGCAGTCGTAACCCAGCAAGGTCAGTGCCTGTCGCATTGTCTTCACCAATCGCTCCCTGGTCAGGCCTCATCCGTCCTCTGACATAAAGAAGGGGCCAGGTCGCAACCCCCGCCTCACCATGTAATCCAGAACCGCAGCCACAGGACAGAAATCTTCGGCTTCCCAACCCACATAGATCCGCACTCCCTTTCGGTAAGGGTCCATCTTGGATGCCTTGATAAGCACCTCCAATGCTTGAGGGTTCTGCGGGTTGTCCAGCCTTACATCCCCATATGCCAGGTGCCTCGACGGGTCAAAGACACCTTCTGCTGGTGCTACTGCTTCCCCTGTCCGGAGGAATAAAAAAACACAGCGTGGCTGCTTCCCACAGCATTGACGCCTCCCTCTTATCAGAGAGTTTCTGCCAGACCTGTTTTAGACCCCTTAACACCTCCATTGTCACTGGCATTCTGGTCCTTCTTGGTGCTGTGATCATCTCTTCATGCCTTACAGGACGTATTCCAGCTGGAGCATGTCCCCCATCCTTGGGTCTCCCAAGCCCAGCGCAATCTGGGTGTGGCGTACTGCAGCCAAATAGTTTTTAATCGTCAGTTGTTTTGTGTGGAGCCACACCACAAACTATGAAAGAACCTGTTCCATCAGTGGGAAAGGGGTCTTGATCTGCGCCGACTGACAAAACTCCAGGAACCGATTGGTGCCTGACTTGTAGTTCCTCTGTGAGGCTGGGGCTAGTCCTGCCGATTAGTGCCTGACTTGTAGTTCCTCTGTGAGGCCGGGGCTAGTCCTGCCGATTGGTGCCTGACTTGTAGTTCCTCTGTGAGGCCGGGGCTAGTCCTGCCGATTGGTGCCTGACTTGTAGTTCCTCTGTGAGGCCGGGACTAGTCCTGCCGATTGGTGCCTGACTTGTAGTTCCTCTGTGAGGCCGGGGCTAGTCCTGCCGATTGGTGCCTGACTTGTAGTTCCTCTGTGAGGCCGGGGCTAGTCCTGCCGATTGGTGCCTGACTTGTAGTTCCTCTGTGAGGCCGGGACTAGTCCTGCCGATTGGTGCCTGACTTGTAGTTCCTCTGTGAGGCCGGGGCTAGTCCTGCCGATTGGTGCCTGACTTGTAGTTCCTCTGTGAGGCCGGGGCTAGTCCTGCCGATTGGTGCCTGACTTGTAGTTCCTCTGTGAGGCCGGGACTAGTCCTGCCGATTGGTGCCTGACTTGTAGTTCCTCTGTGAGGCCGGGGCTAGTCCTGCCGATTGGTGCCTGACTTGTAGTTCCTCTGTGAGGCCGGGGCTAGTCCTGCCGATTGGTGCCTGACTTGTATTCCTCTGTGGGGCGGGGCTAGTCCTGCCGATTGGTGTGACTTGTCGTTCCTCTGTTGGCGGGGGCTAGTCCTGCCGATTGGTGCCGACTTTAGTGTCCTCTGTGAGGGCCGGGGCGAGTCCTGCCGAGTGGTGCGCTGACTGTAGTTCCTCTGTGAGGACGGGACTGTCCTGCGATGGTGCCTGACTTGGTAGTCCTCTGTGAGGCCGGGGCTAGTCCTGCCCGATTGGTGCCTTGACTTGTAGTTCTTGTGAGGCCGGGGCTAGCTGCCGATTGGTGCCTGACTTGTAGTTCCTCTGTGAGGCCGGGACTAGTCCTGCCGATTGGTGCCTGACTTGTAGTTCCTCTGTGAGGCCAGGGCTAGTCCTGCCGATTGGTGCCTGACTTGTAGTTCCTCTGTGAGGCCGGGACTAGTCCTGCCGATTGGTGCCTGACTTGTAGTTCCTCTGTGAGGCCGGGACTAGTCCTGCGCTTGGTGCTCTGCCTGACTTGTAGTCCTTCTGTGAGGCAGGGGCTAGCCTGCCGATTGGTGCCTGATGGACTTGTAGTTCTATTGTGAGGCCGGGCAGTCCTGCCGAGTGGTGGCCTGACTTGTAGTTCCTCGTGAGGGCGGGGTAGTCCTGCGTTTCGATTGGTGCCCGACTTGTAGTTCCTCTGTGAGGCCGGAGGCAGTCCTGACGATTGTGCCTGACTTGTAGTTTGAGGCGGGCTAGTCCTGCCGGACTTGGTGCCTGAATTTTTGTAGTTCCTCTGTGAGGCGGGCTAGTTTCTGCCGATGTGCCTGGACTTGTAGTTCCTCTGTGAGGCGGGGCTGTCTGCCGATTGGTGCCTGACTTGTAGTTCCTCTGTGAGGCCGGGGCTAGTCCTGCCAATTGGTGCCTGATTGGTGCCTGACTTGTAGTTCCTCTGTGAGGCCGGGGCTAGTCCTGCCAATTGGTGCCTGACTTGTAGTTCCTCTGTGAGGCTGGGACTAGTCCTGCCGATTGGTGCCTGACTTGTAGTTCCTCTGTGAGGCCGGGGCTAGTCCTGCCGATTGGTGCCTGACTTGTAGTTTGAGGCCGGGGCTAGTCCGGCCGAAGACAGCTGCTGAACAAGGTCGTCCAGTCGGTGGATGTCCAGTCTGGCTGCTGTTCCAGGAGTAATACCTTCAGTTCTCGGGGACGGCTGTCTGGCTGCCCCTGGCCTGTGGTGCCTGTGAACGAAAATAGACAGGTTATTGCGGGAAATTGCATCAGCCACAATGTTCTGGGTTCCCGGGACATGGCAAGCCCGCACCTCCAATTGGAAGTGAGCCCTGATAAAAAAAAAAACAAGTATCTTAGCAGGTGCATTTAGCTGTGGTGACCGACTGTATCCTGAATTCACAGCTGCCATTGCTCCGGTATTGTCACAACTAACTGGCACTGCCCTGCCTACCCATCGTCCCCCCCCCACAGCACAAGCAATCACAATCGGCACTAGCTCTTTGGCTGAGATGCTCTCCTCCGCCATCCTGTCTCGCCTCTCTACTTCTCCCCAAGCCAGCTGAATCCCATTCCCCCGACGCCGGATCCCAAGCGCCACAACCATAGCCTCCCGAGTCCAAATGTAGCTTTTCTCTTGTCCCTGGCCTAACATCATGCTGTGCCATGCCATGCCTCCAGGAACGTAACCCACCATAACACATCTGACCTGAATCCACTACTCAAACATCCACCTCAGGAACGTCTTCCCTGGGGGCACGACTTGTGCAGCATTGGCCAATTTACCAATCAAGGACTCCAGGTCCTTCACCACGCATGACTTTCTTCCTATCCACCGCCCCACTACCTCCTTTAGCTCTTCCAGTTTCCTCTGCGGCAGCCGCACTTCCAATGCCTCAGTGTCCAGTTCAAACCCTAGGAACGTTAGTCTTGAAGCTGGACCTTCCAACTTGTCCAGGGCCACCGGCAAGCCCACCCCTCCATTGGTAAGGTCGTTTGGTCCATGCACTTCCTTGCGGCTACTGCAGTGCAACAGTTGGTGGCTTCCTCCACAGCCCGAGCACACGTGCATGAAGTGACTCCTAGGGTAGCTGCAGCCGCCGGTATTCCACTTATGGCACGCCTCCGCAGATGGTGATTGCAGCACTTGCATCTCCCTGCTGGTCTGCTTGGACCAGGCCGTGCCATCGCAATAATTGCCGATTCCAGGCTTAGCAGCCGGTCCGTCACCCCTGGATCTGCTGTGCCCCATTGTGCGCAATCCTGCTCTGTGCGGATGGTAGCAAAGCAGAGTTCGCACCTCTGTGTTCCCGATTTCCTTGTCGAAAAATTCATTGCAAATAGCGTCGGGTTAATTGTTGACCACTTCTTATTCCCCGTTGCTACTGCGTGTCTGCGGAAAGCCGAATCATACCTCATCCAGCTCAAGCCTTCATAGTCCTGACTGGCTCGCACCACAAAGCTTAAATACGCCATCAGCTCGGGTATGACCTGAGGTTCTGCAGGGGCCATCACCGCTACAAAAGAGCTGAAGCATTGGACCCATGTACACCGGCTACATCAGCATTGGACCCATGTACACCGGCTACATCAGCATTGGACCCATGTACACCGGCTACATCAGCATTGGACCCATGTACACCGGCTACATCAGCATTGGACCCATGTACACCGGCTACATGTTATGATGTCCGTCACTTTGGTTGTGAATAAGACATGTCAATGACACTCTATTGTTCACTGGGTAGCTGCAGTATGTGGCTGTGAATAAGACATGTCAATGGCACTCTATTGTTCACTGGGTAGTTGCAGTATGTGGCTGTGAATAAGACATGTCAATGACACTCTATTGTTCACTAGGTAGCTGCAGTATGTGGCTATGAATAAGACATGTCAATGGCACTCAATTGTTCACTGGGTAGCTGCAGTATGTGGCTATGAATAAGACATGTCAATGACACTCAATTGTTCACTGGGTAGCTGCAGTATGTGGCTATGAATAAGACATGTCAATGGCACTCAATTGTTCACTGGGTAGCTGCAGTATGTGGCTATGAATAAGACATGTCAATGACACTCTATTGTTCACTGGTAGCTGCAGTATGTGGCTATGAATAAGACATGTCAATGGCACTCTATTGTTCACTAGGTAGCTGCAGTATGTGGCTATGAATAAGACATGTCAATGGCACTCATTGTTCACTGGGTAGCTGCAGTATTGGGCTGTGAATAAGACATGTCCAATGGGCACTCTATTGTTCACTAGGTAGCTGCAGTATTGGCTATGAATAAGACTGTCAATGACACTCTATTGTTTCACTAGGTAGCTGCCGTATGTGGCTGTGAATAAGACATGTCAATGACACTCTATTGTTCACTGGGTAGCTGCAGTATGTGGCTGTGAATAAGACATGTCAATGGCACTCTATTGTTCACTAGGTAGCTGCAGTATGTGGCTATGAATAAGACATGTCAATGGCACTCTATTGTTCACTAGGTAGCTGCAGTATGTGGCTATGAATAAGACATGTCAATGACACTCTATTGTTCACTAGGTAGCTGCAGTATGTGACTGAATAAGACATGTCAATGACACTCTATTGTTCACTGACTGAATAAGACATGTCAATGACACTCTATTGTTCACTGGGTAGCTGCAGTATGTGGCTATGAATAAGACATGTCAATGACACTCTATTGTTCACTGGGTAGCTGCAGTATGTGGCTGTGAATAAGACATGTCAATGGCACTCTATTGTTCACTGGGTAGCTGCAGTATGTGGCTGTGAATAAGACATGTCAATGACACTCTATTGTTCACTGGGTAGCTGCAGTATGTGGCTGTGAATAAGACATGTCAATGGCACTCTATTGTTCACTAGGTAGCTGCAGTATGTGGCTATGAATAAGACATGTCAATGGCACTCTATTGTTCACTAGGTAGCTGCAGTATGTGGCTATGAATAAGACATGTCAATGACACTCTATTGTTCACTAGGTAGCTGCAGTATGTGACTGAATAAGACATGTCAATGGCACTCTATTGTTCACTGGGTAGCTGCAGTATGTGGCTATGAATAAGACATGTCAATGACACTCTATTGTTCACTAGGTAGCTGCAGTATGTGACTGAATAAGACATGTCAATGACACTCTATTGTTCACTGGGTAGCTGCAGTATGTGACTAAATAAGACGTGTCAATGGCACTCTATTGTTCACTGGGTAGCTGCAGTATGTGGCTGTGAATAAGATGTGTCAATGGCACTCTATTGTTCACTGGGTAGCTGCAGTATGTGGCTGTGAATAAGACATGTCAATGACACTCTATTGTTCACTAGGTAGCTGCAGTATGTGGCTGTGAATAAGACATGTCAATGACACTCTATTGTTCACTGGGTAGCTGCAGTATGTGGCTGTGAATAAGACATGTCAATGGCACTCTATTGTTCACTAGGTAGCTGCAGTATGTGGCTATGAATAAGACATGTCAATGGCACTCTATTGTTCACTAGGTAGCTGCAGTATGTGGCTATGAATAAGACATGTCAATGACACTCTATTGTTCACTAGGTAGCTGCAGTATGTGACTGAATAAGACATGTCAATGACACTCTATTGTTCACTGACTGAATAAGACATGTCAATGACACTCTATTGTTCACTGGGTAGCTGCAGTATGTGGCTATGAATAAGACATGTCAATGACACTCTATTGTTCACTGGGTAGCTGCAGTATGTGGCTGTGAATAAGACATGTCAATGGCACTCTATTGTTCACTGGGTAGCTGCAGTATGTGGCTGTGAATAAGACATGTCAATGACACTCTATTGTTCACTGGGTAGCTGCAGTATGTGGCTGTGAATAAGACATGTCAATGGCACTCTATTGTTCACTAGGTAGCTGCAGTATGTGGCTATGAATAAGACATGTCAATGGCACTCTATTGTTCACTAGGTAGCTGCAGTATGTGGCTATGAATAAGACATGTCAATGACACTCTATTGTTCACTAGGTAGCTGCAGTATGTGACTGAATAAGACATGTCCATCGGTGACACTCTAATTTGTTTCACTAAGCTAGCTGCAAGTATGTGGCTGTGACTAAGACATTCAATGGCAACTCTATTGTTCACTGGTAGCTGCAGTAAAAGGCTGTGGAATAAGACCTGTCAATGGCAATCCTATTGTTCACTGGGTAGCTGCAGTATTGGCGTGAATAAGACATGTCATGACCGACTAATGTTCACTAGGTAGCTGCAGTATGTGGCTGTGGAATAAGACGGTCAATGTCACTCTATTGTTACTGGGTAGCTGCAGTATGGGCTGGTGAATAGACATGTCAATGACACTCTATTGTTCACTTAGTGCTGCAGTATGTGGTGTGAATAAGACATGTCAATGACACTTAAATTTGTTCACCTAGGTAAGCTGCAGTCATTGCTGTGAATAAGACCTGTCAATGGCACTCTATGTTCACTGGGTAGCTGCCTATGGCTGTGATAGACATTCACATGGCACTCTATTGTTCACTGGGTGCTTGCAGTATGGCTGTGTATAAGACATGTCAATGGCACCTATTGTTCACCTGGTATCTTGCAGTAATGTGGCTATGAATAAGACATGTCCATGAACTCTTTGATTCCCGGTGGTAGCTGCAGTATGGCTGTGAATACGACATGTCAATGGCACTCTATTGTTCAATAAGACATGTCAATGGTAGTTCACTGGGTAGCTGCAGTATGTGGCTGTGAATAAGACATGTCAATGGCACTCTATTGTTCACTGGGTAGTTGCAGTATGTGGCTGTGAATAAGACATGTCAATGACACTCTATTGTTCACTGGGTAGCTGCAGTATGTGGCTGTGAATAAGACATGTCAATGGCACTCTATTGTTCACTAGGTAGCTGCAGTATGGCTGTGATTAAGACATGTCAATGACACTCTATTGTTCACTGGGTAGCTGCAGTATGGCTGTGAATAAGACATGTCAATGGCACTCTATTGTTCACTGGATAGCTGCAGTATGTGGCTGTGAATAAGACATGTCAATGACACTCTATTGTTCACTGGGTAGCTGCAGTATGGCTGTGAATAAGACATGTCAATGGCACTCTATTGTTCACTGGGTAGCTGCAGTATGTGGCTGTGAATAAGACATGTCAATGGCACTCTATTGTTCACTAGGTAGCTGCAGTATGTGGCTGTGCAGTATGGGGCTGTGAATTCATTTAGTTAGAGTTTATCTGAAGATCCACTGTGGGTTGGCTGACCCACATAGGCATTGCTGTGGTTTTAGATATGAATATAATTACATCATGTGACTCGGCTTCACAAGATTTTGGGTGGCATCAGTTAACTGAGAGGGAGAGAGAGATCCAGTTTAGTCTAATCTTCACAACTTCTGAGTCAGTAGCTAGTGAAGGAATCCAGCATGGCTGAAGAGATAGTTCATGAGGGGAAGAGTTTGGAGCAGTTAGAGCAAGATCACTTGTGCTGTCTGTCAGGAACACTACACAGAGCCTAAGGTCCTCCCTTGTCTCCACTACTACTGCAAAGAGTGCATCCTCAAACTGGCCCGAAGGACAGCCTCCAACCAACCTTTCTCTTGTCCAGAGTGTCGCCAGAAGACCAGCCTCCCAGAGGGAGGTGTGGAGGAACTCAAAACAGCCTTCTTTGTCAACCGCTTCCAATCCCACTTGTCTGTGATGAAGCGAGTCCATGGCAAGGTAGAGGTGAAGTGTGAGGAGTGCACAGACTCTGGAAACAAAGCTCAAGCATTCTGTCGCCAATGTGCCGTGTTTATCTGCAAGGAATGCGCAAGACAGCACAAGAGAATGAAGTCCTTTGCTTCTCACCAAGTTGTCTCTCTTGAAGACCTCAGACAAGGCACAGCTAGAGAGATAGCTGTGAAGGAGCCTCCCACTAAGAAGTGTCTCACTCACGAGGAGCCCCTCCTCGTCTACTGTTTTGATTGCAAGTCTCTTGTATGTCGTGACTGCACAGTGACAGTTCATAAGGAACACAAGTTCGAGTTCAGCAAGGTGGCAGCTCCAGACACCAAGAAGAAGCTTCTGGAGAATCTGAGTCCCTTGAGAGCAGCAGCAGTGGCCTTATCAGGAGCTGTTACAGACATCCAGACTACCAAGCAGGAAGTAGAGGCCCAGGGCAACTCTGTAGCTAACACCATCCACACCTCCTTCAATCAGCTCCAACTCCTCTTGGACAAACACAAGCAACAGCTACTCCACCAAGCAGCAAATCAAGTTCAACAGAAGATAGACAAGCTTACAGCTCAGGAGAAGAGCTTGTCTGTAGCTACTGCAGAGGTCCAGAGTATCGTAGACTTCACTGAGAGATTTGTAGGCCATTGTTCAGACAACGAGGTAATGAGCATGCACACTGAGATCAGGAGGAGAATACAGCAAGAGGTAGGAGAACACAGCAAGTTAGGGAGGAGCCTGGAGCCAGTGGAGGAGGCAGACATGGGGGTAGAGGTGAGGTGCGATGAGGCACTACAGGTGCTCTGTCAGTCCAAGGCCAAGATCACTCGACTAACTCCAGACCCAGCCCAGTGTACAGTGAGGGGTGAGGGGACACACACAGCAGAGGTCAACCAAACAGCCGAGGTGACCTTGACTACTAAACTAACTAACAAGAAGACAACTAGACGTAGAGTTGTAGTAGTGAGTGAGTTGAAGTCTCTGTACGATGGATCAGTCGTCAAGTGTGAGGTGGACCAATCAGGACCTGGGGAATATCGTATCCAGTACACACCTACTGTGCGTGGACGTCATGAACTAACTGTGTCAGTAGACGGGCAGCAAGTAGCAGGTAGTCCCTTCCCTGTGTCTGTCTCCCTCTCTCCTACTCTACTAGGCAAGCCTAGTAAAGTGTGGGCAGGAATACCATATCCTACTGGCATCACAACTAATTCTGTAGGTGAAGTTATTGTAGCTGAATATTACACAGACATTGTGAAGATAGACAAGGAGGGGAAGAAGACAGTGCTGGTGGGACATTCTAAAAATAAATTAAATGAGTTGACTTCTATTGCTACAGATGAAGAAGACAATATTTACTACACTAGTGGAGACAGTGATAAGATCCTGCGATGTGAGAAGAATCGAGGCAATGTTCAGGTGCATGAGGTCCAACAGGTGGAAGGTCCAGGATACAGTGGAGTGGCAGTAGTAGGAGATGAAGTGATGGTTTGTGAGGAGAACAATAGAGGTACTATTCTAGTTTATGACAGAAGTCAAGTATGTGAGGCGTATTGAACAAGATGGTATGGGAGCGTTCTACAACATATCTGCAGACCCACAAGGCAACCTCTATGTCACTGACTATGATAATGATTGTATCCGAGTCTTCAGTAATGACGGTGTCTTACTACGATCCTTTGGCTGTGATGATGATGGAGTGAAGAAACTAAACAAGCCTTGTGGTGTGTGTGTATCTGGTCAGTATGTGTATGTCACTAACCATTATGGTCATAATGTGTCAGTGTTTACTACAGAAGGAGAGTATGTCACTTCATTTGGTCAGTGTGGTAATAAGGAAGGTGAATTCAATGTTCCTTATTGTGTATGTGTAGATGTTGATAACTTTATATATGTAACTGATTTTGGGAACTTCAAAGTTCAATGTTTCTAATGAGTTTATATCTCTCTTTATTTTTGTTGGCCTTCTCATAATTATATAATATTATTTCAATGATCCAGTCATTCTCAGCTGAAATAATTAGCTATAATAATAGCAAATTTTCTCATTGTAACAGCCAATATTGTGTTAATTATAACTAGTGATGTGCTCGAGCACAAATGGCGAGCGAGCCTAAAGACTATACTATTTTTATATGAATGATTTTGACTTCCAACACTGAAGCTACTGAAAATAAGGTCCAGTTTTTTAATTTCGCATACACGGTAAAGGGATTTCAGTGCCATAGTAACAACTCTCTGCAACTGCTTGAATTGAAGGAAAAAAAACAACAACAAAACAATACACGTTATTTAAAGTTTTCTTTGTGATATTCTTTAGCTAAGTAGTGGTTGTAACACACAATGCTTTGACACAACTGGACATCCACCTACACAGACTTACCTTAGCGGTAGTCTAGTGGACAATGTATTTTCAAGTAAATATTGTTGCGCACGGCTTATAACCATGACAAAGAGCGCATTGGCTTACCACCGCCACTAACTCGAATAGAAATGGTTCCCTTAAGTTTTCAAGTTTTAACTGCACCCGCAAAAGAATTCAAAACGGTAAACAATTCAATTTCTAGGGTGATACGGGTACTGATCGATAAACCAGAGGATTCTGTTTAGTGCAATTTGGGACGGGGTCGACCACATAACTAACACAAAAACGCAAGGGTCAAATGACACACGTACGTCCATACATATATACAAATAAATGAACAAACATCCCCGATTTTCAATTGTGTTACCCCTGTAAGTGTCTCGCTCGCTCGCCAATAATATTGGCTATTAGAACGAGAATGCTTGCTATTATTATGTTTTAAAATTTGTGAAGTTTAGTTGGATTGTTAAACTAATCCAGTGACTGACTGACTGATGTGAGATAAATAGACTTGTGGGGGACTTAGTTATCTCTCACAAAGGTTGGTCGGGTGAAGGACCAGACTATCAACTTAACAGACGCAGGCGAAATATAACAGACGCAGCCGATGACCCGAGAGCTTTCAGCCTTGCCTATTACTCGCAAAAGTGCGCAACGCTCAACAAGATGTCTTTTGCTGATTGTCAGAGGTTGATAATAATATAATAGAGGCAAAGTTACAACTATATACATCTCAGTGTATGAAGATGACTTTGGGTTGTGACTTATGAATATGATTATAGGAATAAGGTGGGAGAAGTGTTAACAAGGTAAATACATAATGATAAGTGTTCATTGTCGGGGCTGGTCTTGGCTCTACTGTCCATCGCCAGGGCTGGGCTGTGGATCTTTTTTCTTCTGTCTGGGATGAGTCCCAGACATCCTCCCGGGGGGGGCATGGTTGATAGTTTCATCTCGGATGAAGGGGATGAGTCTATTGGCGGCTCTTTTATAGGACCTTCCCCTGCACTTGAGTTGGACGGCTCTCACTTCTCCGTCGTCTCCAGGGAAGACTTCTTCTACTATGGCCAGGGGCCAATCTCGAATCCGAAGGGTTTCATCCTTGACGTAGACGAGGTCGTTGACGGCCAGTTTGCGTCCTTGGTGTTGCCATTTGGAGCGTTGAGCGCATGAGGCGAGGTAGGTCCCCAGCCATTGGCTCCATAGGTCAGATGTGAGCCTGGAGACCAGGTTCCATCGTCGTAAGTTGGATAGTTTCCCTGCTGGTGGTCGAGGAGTTGGGGCTGCCTTCAGTGGTCGACCCACCAGGAAGTGACCAGCTGTCAGGAAGGTTCCCTCCACTACATCATCGCTGCGTAGTGGGGAGAGTGGACGGGAATTGAGGATCGCCTCTATCTCTGTGAGGAGGGTGTAGAGCTCCTCATATCTTAGAGCGTGAGGCTTAAGGTTCTTTCTTAGGAGAGTCTTCATGGACTTTACTGCCGCCTCCCAGAGGCCTCCAAAGTGTGGAGCTCTGGGAGGTATGTTGTGCCATTGGATTGAGTTTGTGATGGCAAAGTTGTGCACAGCTTTCCTCGTCTTGACAGATTCCGTGAGGTTCTGAATCTCACGGATCTCTTCCCGGGCACCAAGAAAGTTAGTCCCGTTGTCCGAGAAGATGTGGGACGGGCAACCTCTCCTGGCTATGAACCGTTGGAGTGTGGCGAGGAAGTCGTCGGTGGAAAGGGATGAGCACAGCTCTAGATGGACAGCCTTAGTGCACATGCATACAAACACAGCAGCATAAGTCTTCACCAGTGTGGGTTTACGCGTGTATCCTTGTCTGATGACAAAGGGGCCAGCGAAGTCCACACCAGTGTTGTCAAAGGGAGGGGCTGGAGTGGTCCTGTAAGACGGCAGCATACCCATACGTTGTTGGAGTGGAAGAGCATACGCTCTCTGACAGGACGGGCAGGATCTGCTGACTTTCTTCAGGAGGTTTCTGAGGTTAGGGATGTAGAAGGAGGAGGAGAGAATGGAAGCCAACGCAGAAATACCTGCATGGCTGTAGGAGACATGAAGGGTCGCAACTAGGAGAATTGTGAGCTTGGACTTGGTACTCAATGGTACCAGCAGCTTGGGAGAGGTGGGGGAATCAGGTCTTCTGACTCTGCTCTGAACTAGCAAGTGGCCATCTTCAGACAGGACCAAGCTGTACTTGGAAAGAGAGTGGCTCTTTGGTAGTCTGGTGCCTTTCTCCAAAGCTAGAAACACTTCAGGATACGTTTCCAGTTGAGAGAGCTTGAAGAGGAGGTGTTTGGCAGCTTTAACTTCGGAAGGGGTGAGTAGATCGGTGTACAATTTGGAGCTGTTCTTGGGATTAGAGTTGCTGGCAAAACGGAGCATCCAGGCAACGACCTTGTTCAAGGTGTGGAAGGATGATACTTTGCTCCACAGTTCAGACAGGAATGATCTTTGAGCAGGATCCGGTAGCGGATCAGGTTGGATTGAGAGACAATGTGCTTCGGTTACAGGCTTCGAGAGCTTGTGCGCAGGCCATTCGTGAGGAGGGAGAGCAAGCCATGGGGGACCAGACCACCACAGAGAAGAGGTAGCCAAATCAGGAGCTCGAACACCTCTGCTGGCTAGGTCAGCGGGGTTGTATGCAGATCTGACATGTCTCCAGTGGCCAGGTGGAAGTAGGTCACGGATAGCATGCACTCTATTGGCCACGAATCGAACGAGTTGAGATGGAGTCTTTGGCAGCCAATATAGCACGATCTCACTGTCTGTCCAGGCAAAGACATTGGAAAGTGAGATTTCCAGGATGGAGCTCGTGTGGCTGATCATCTTGGCTAAGAGATGTGCACCGAGAAGCTCAGCTCTAGGGATAGTAACGGGTTTTACTGGAAGGACTCTGGCCTTGGCAACTACCAGTGTGGTGAAAACAGAGCCATCATCGGAGACGGTTCGTAGATAGATGGCAGCACCATAGGCGACTGTAGAGGCATCGCAGAAGCCATGGAGTGACTGGAACACAGTTTTCCGATGAGAGGGCGACAGTCTTCTGGGTATGGCAAGGCTGTTGACAGAAGGGAGGTCTTGAATCCAAGTGTCCCATTTATCCTTGATGTCGTCAGGAACAGGTTTGTCCCATGGCAGAGACCTCTTCCAAGTTTCCTGGAAGATGATTCTGGCAGGGATGATGGCAGGAGAGAATAGGCCCAAGACGTCAAAGACCCCTGCTGTGCCGGAGGCAATGACTCTCTTGGTCACTACAATGACTGAAGGGATGGCTGGAGGGATGGAGACGTGTAGAGTATCTTTCTTCACGTCCCAGTGGATGCCCAAGGCTTTGGGGGCTTGAGATGGTAGAGAGAAGGAGAGAGGGGTGGCATCTTTTTCCAGGAGATGGTCAGGAATTCTTTGGCATAGCTCGACTGAGTTGGACCTCCACTTCCTCAAGGTCATACCTGCCTGAGAAAGGAGGTTGCACAGCTCAATCCTCAGCTTGTCAGCAGCATCAACGTCCTCCGCACCAGACAAGAAGTCATCGACGTAGAAGTCGGATAGGATGGCCGACGATGCTGTAGGATGAGAAGAGACATACAATTTAGCAAGAGTGTGCAATACCTGGGTGGCAAGGTAGGGCGAGCAGTTAACACCGAATGTCAGCCGTTCCATGCGACAGTCCACTATGATGTTGTGGTCATCTCTCCTCAGGAACCGGTGGAAGTCTCGCTCTGGAGGGTTCAGCAGAATCTCCCTGAACATTTTAGAGATGTCTGCAGATAGTCCCACCTTATGCCTTCTGAACCTTGTGATGACATCAGGCAATGGAG
>WLWD01003784.1_pt1 | contig 17767 bp, 15 predicted proteins | sample 6712731 | NCBI WGS metagenome assembly WLWD01 (sample SAMN12718690, study PRJNA576275) | sponge metagenome | isolation source: marine sponge | host: Mycale hentscheli | place: New Zealand: South Island, Marlborough, Capsize Point | collected 2014-11-01
CAAATTAGAAACATTGCGTAACTTTATTGATATAACAAAATTTGTTTATGAAGACCCGAACACCGGTATTTATAACACCATATGTTAGTCATTGATTCTTTTTAATGCCACCCAAACCACTAACCTTGAATTTGAATGTTAATACCATGACTGCTGTATGGAAATGGTATTTTGGTGCTGTTCTCAAAAATAATAAGGATAACACAGTTAACACTGTGATTATTGTACACTCTGCTCACATTAGAGAGATGTAACCTAGAAGCTTTTGAGCTTATCATAGATTTATTTACAATAATATTATCATTAGAGGTTGCTAGTGCAATATTCAGCATCCACAATATGTTCCTGATAGACACCCTACCAATAATAGAAGCTTCAAATGAAATATCTCCACCTTCTTCTATCATAGTAGGGGAGAGGGCTCGAAAATGGATATCTATTTAACGAAAATATTATTAAAGATCACATTACTGGTCATGATCATCAGAATCATCCAGTTTAAACTGGAGTACATAATGCTATCATAATAATAACTCACCATATGTGTTAAAAAAAATTGAATTACTGGTTTCAATATTATTGTTTATGAGGGGACTTATGCACCGAATATTGGTGTTGTTCACAAGTGTAGCATTGATATCTGCAGTAGCAGGAAACTGTCTATCTCCCTGTGATGCAGAGAGAAGATATATGCCAGCTTCTTCATACTCTGAATATTGGTTCATTTCAATTATAGTGCCATTGATCTCCCACTTAGTCATTATGGAGGAACCGGTACAGATGTACTTTTTCGTACTTCCCACTTGAACTGGAGGAGTGGGACCAGTTAAACTTATATCTAATATTATAATGATAAGAAAACAGCAGTAAAGATGATGACTAAGACAATTAAGAACTTATGTCAGCAACTGCTGTGCAACATATGAACTTGGAACAATCTGGAATTGAGGTTTCAAATTCAGAAATCAGAGGTTGAATGCTTTAGGAGGGGAGAAGCATTGTAATGAGCAAGCAGAAACTTTGCTTAGTAGAGGTTATTTAGTCATCATTAGATAGAGTTCACTATCAGATGCTCCATTGTACATTATTGTTAAAGAAATGGAGTAAGGATGTTGTAGTTCATGTTCTCCTATGTGCTCTGTGGTGTAAATGGACACCAATATTAATTAATTGTTCAAGTTTCCACCCATATTTTGACTCTGATGTACTTCCCATGTCCTTCCTCAGTAATTATTCAATTATCTATTCTTTTATTTATCAATTTTATCATTATTTACTTTACACTTATCAATTATGTAATTATTTAATTAACTAGTTTATTTATGTTTGTTTTTCTCATGCACCCTTATTCATTTGTGATAGCTGGTTTTCTACATATTGGTTGGCTAAGTATCATTCTAGGAGTTTTTGCTGTATAGGACACTATATAACTGAACCAAGAATTAACCTCTCTCGGGCTCAGGGAAGAACTCCTGGTGGCAGCGACCTGCCTAGAACTGATTAATCTCGATTATGGGGAACTTATTCTAGCCTTCCTTAGCCAGAAGGTCAAGAAGCTCCTGGGAACTCTTATCTCCCACATACTCTCTAGTTTAGTATCACAACGTTAGTAATTGTGTGCAAGCAATGCACAATTCATACTAGCATGGCTTCGTCCCAAACTATAACATTTTTGCTGTTACGCTTAATAAAGCACTATTCATATGCTATCAAGAAACAATTGAAAAAGTGCTGTTAAGAAATTTAAGTTAATTCTGGGAACAGAGGTTGGTTTTGTAACTGATGACTTCAACAAGATTTAAATAAGCTTCTACCTTACCTGTTTTGTCTATCCCATTGGTACCCTTATTCCTGTAACTGCTAGCTAATGATTCAGACCAGGTAACTCACAGCATGGAGTGCATACTGGTACTACTGAGATTCTTATACATGTTTTTACCTTGCATCCTCTCCAAGGCATGTAGTTAGAAGTCCCAATAAAAGAAACAAAACCATCATAGTTCTCATCTTTATCAGTAGCTACTGTGATTATCAGCATTACTTAATGGTGACAGCTTATGCTTAAATAGCCTTTTTAAGGACTTGTGCTAGTACTACTGGTAGTATGAATTGATCATTTTTGGTAAAATTTACAATCAAGTGATTGCGATGTGATCATTGTATCGATGTGATCATTGTATTACTCCCTTGCTGTTTCCCACTGTGAAGTGATCAATAGCAATAAAAAGTTGGTTGCCGCTGAACTTTGTTGCACGCACAGACGCATTGGTACACACACGTAGTCGCAGGCCAGACCCTTTACAGCAATTAGGTAAAGGGTCTGGCTTGTGAGACTAACAGCGAGCGAAGCTGACTCACTAATGACTTGGCCGTATCCAGATCTTCACGGTAGCTCTAGGCGAGTGTGTACCAGTTTGTGTCGAACGTGCGTGTCTTCGTTGAATTATTTGCAACCGGCGTGAGACATTGACCTTACAACACGCACGTGTGTATTCATGAATAAGGAATGAACTGATCGAAACTGATAAATCATCGTCATTACCTGAATGGGAAAAACTTCTGAAACAAATAAAACAAAACAAAAAAAACGACCTTAGTAAGGCCGTTTTTTTTCTTTTCTCCTACCTGGATTGAACCTGCAAACCTGCCAGTCATAAATTTTAAGGCCCCCCATAATTTGAGGACCCCCATACTTCAGGTGTCACACAATAGTTCTTCCTGTGTAAGCCACATTTTTAAGTTCCTCTAAGGGGTAACACTGGGAGGCCCAAATTAACGCTGGGAGGCCCAAGAATGGGTGGGGGGGGGGGGGGGGGGGGGGGGGGGGCATTTTATCCTAAAATGGGGGGGGGCCTAATTTACCAGTAGAATGGGCCTGGGGGGGCCCCTATTATTAGTGGGGCCTACATTTACATAACACCTGCTGGAATGGGCACTCAAACCATTTAACCACAGGGACCTAACAATTTATTTTAGCTTGAAGTGCCTTACTAACCTATTGTATCCATATAAAAAAAAACTTAACACTGAGTCACTGAACTGAGTTGGCAAAGAATCTTCATCTACCTGTGCTAACCACAATCGGTATAAGAGGGGCAGTAACTAACCATTATGGGGACTTAGAGGCAGTAACTAACCATAATGGGCATTTAGAGGCAGTAGTTAACCATTATGAGTATAAGAGAGGCAGCAGCTAACCATTATGTATATAAAAAAGGCAAAGAAGCAGGAGAATGCAAGGCTCAATAAAAATAGAAGCAGGTTAGAAAAAGCTGACTGATATAGCTAACCAGTTCAAAGAAGAAGTGAAAGAAAATACACAGAAAGGATGGATACTAGTATCAGGAGAGGTAGACAGATGAGGAGAATTCCAGAATTCAAAATTCAAATTCAAAAGAGAGTAAGAAAAACAGGACCGGGATGGCCGAGTAAAAAAAAGAAGAGAGAAACCTCATGTAGCCAGACCCTTTACCGCGTAGCCGGTAAAGGGTGGTAAAGGGTCTGGCTACGTGAGACTAAGGGAAACCATGGAAAAAAACTACCATATGCTACTGCATTCCTAATATGCACAAGTTAGTAAGTCAGGCGCCACCTATGTGGCGGGGTGCTTGATAGTCAGAGTAAATATTTGTTATAGGTATGCATAAGATCCATCGTTACAATAATTCTGTGGTTTCTGGTGGTACCACTCTGAGACGCTCAATCTATACTCGGGCTATAATAACTGATGAACAATTCTTGCCTATTTTCAATTTGATTGTGAATTCTCTATGAACGAGCCAATAAACTCTATTTCGCAAAACTATCAACTTGGCCTCACCCATAGAAAAGGTATATGCCTATCGCCTCTTAAAAATCAAGCAATCTCGTTGTGAACTATAAGCCTAGCTGAGACCCAAATAGCTCTCAGTTTAGTGTTCTACTGTAAATGCTACGCCCTCTCATACATCTTGTAGTTAGCTATATTGGCTTGCTGCCAACTAGCAGTTATGGTTGGCTGCAAATTCCTCTGTAATTTTATCACTGCGATACCTCCAGCACTATCTACAGCATCTAATGAATTTTTAAGCATCTGATATCTGCTAAATAGTCAAGTAAATTGTTTTCTAGAAATCTTTCCAGTTAAGTTACCTGAAGTCATATGAATAACATATCTTAGAAGCCTAACTATACAGCAAGTAATAGTATCTGGTGGACAATCCGGACAAATTTCAATTAATTAGTGTTACTTATATTATGTTTTTGATAGCTTTAGGGCCTTTTCTCTTTTAATGATATTATGTATAGCATCAAAGGGACCAAATTTCCCCCATCTAAGGCTTCCCTCTGCTAGACCAAACAGTTTTTAATGGATTGTCTAAGTAACCACTAATAATGCCAAATATGTACTGAAACCTGAGCTGGAACTCGTAGAGTAGCAGATCGGAAATCAATTAATCAGTTGTGTTACAACTACGATTGCCGAATACTTACTGAAAAACCTGAGCTGGAACTCGTAGTAGACCAGCGGAACTCAATTAACGAGTTGTGTTACACAACTACGCGCGTGAGCGAGTAATAACTGCCTATGAAAGGAGGGCTAAATTGCTTTCCTGCATTTCTTTCACTAGTCTCTATTGAAATGTGGAGTAATTTGATAATTTTGAGTCTTGCGTTAGTTTTTGTGAGTTGTACTGATTTATATAGAGAAATAAGCCCAACACTATGCGTTACCTTCAAAGATGGATTTAGTCCTCGTTACGTTTCAGTGTCCTACAACGACAGCGGGAAAGAACCCCAAGCAGAAAAAGCTGCTGTCAAGATCTTTCCAAAGGGAGAAAGTCACACTTGCCAAAGTCTGGACTTCTCAATATCTACTAATCAATCTCAGTTCATCCTCTTATTGGAAATCGATGATAGGAGAAAGTTTCAATTTTCAGAAATAAAAATAACACTTATTATAGGACCTACAACTGTGTGTATGTCAGAAGAGTAAGTTATAAGCATGGTACAGTTAACTATTGTTAGTTTAACCACTAGGTTATAGCTATAATGCTTAGCAGCAAATGACAGGTAGTGGAATATGCTCTCAAAACCAATACACCATTAGATTGCTTTTAACAACAAAAAGTACTTCAAACAAAATGGGACATGTAAGCATTGAAGCAAAGTTTACTAACTGTATTTCTCAATTAAGGCTAATGAAACATGTTTTCTAGGTATTTACTATGATTCAAACACATCAAACATTCATATATATTGAGTTATTACATAGAACATAATTAAACACACCACCATAAAAACTGAAGCCACGATTTATCTCCTTTCTCTCATAATTGTCTCTATGGTAGAGCATGTTTACTTAATAAGAAATCAGTTTTCTTTGCAAGTGCATCACTGGCTCGTATTAAGAGAGTGTTATATGACAGTGAGACTGAAGCATCAGACCAAACTAGAAGTCAGTCTTCTCCATTTGTTATGGCAAAAGGTTGGAATGTAATATGGCCAGTGAAGCGTATTATAGGTAAAGTAGTGAATATGTGGAAAGAGAGAATTCTTGGAAATTGGTGGAATGTGCCAAGAAACAATAAATCACAGCAAAAAAATGCACAAGAATACCTAGAAGAATAATTTCCCAAGAAATAGTTTATACCTATTATTAGGAATTGATTTTTTTATGCAGGTTGCCATGGAGAAGGCAGCACCTATGACTTGCAGTGGTCATCAATTAAATATGGTTCCTAATTTCTTACTCTGAAAGTGACAAAAACAATCTGAAACCTGATAGAAAATTTTTGTCCACATAAAGTGCATATCTAAACTTTTTTTATCTTTAAGAAAATTTTTGATAGCAGAGCTTATATAAAGTTTTGTGTGAAGAGCTACTAGCTAATGCATACTGAATAAGGGACACTGAAGTATCTAGTACCTTGAGGCTAAGAATACTTAAAATAATGTCAGCAATAATAGTTATTGCTTGGCAAATATCGAGTATTGTGTTGTCATGGAACAATGACAAAAGTCTAGCTATATACAAAAATTGTCAGATTATCACCAGTGTTTTTACTACCAGCAAATGTGACAATCTCTCTGAATCAAATAGCACAGCAAACTAGTTTCACACACATACTTCAAAACCAATTAGTACTAGTGAAGGCAATACTGTAGGCAATATAGTATGTATGCCTCCTTTACCTACTTGTGTTAGTCTTTTGGTGTAAGTGTCAATAATCTGTCATAAATAGCAACTTCTGAATTGCAGACATTTATCACAACTGAATATTGGCACATCTCTAAAGTTATTTATGATCACTGTCAGCAGTTTCAGTATAGATGCATTACTCCATGCATCTATCAAAAACTTAAGCAAATACTGTCTTGTTGTTCATTCTGCTATCATGAATTATCATCAGATAACACAACATTCTATTTTTGTTATTACACTTTTCCCTATCCACATGACCCATCTGTCCAATTGGCGAGCTTAATCATTTCTCCTGTAGATAAGCATGCTCATTGGCTTTCAAACTGATTAAAGCATTTGTATTTTTTTTTTGTCAGAATGGAAAACAATTTTTATGGAGGTGATTCTAAAACTACACAAGTACCTGTGGAAGTGAACTACAGCATTTTTAATGATTTAGTGGCTAGCAATTGTACGTATAGAGAAGAAAAAGGTACAATACCAGCTTGTGAAGATGTACGCTCCATGTAAGTGATTTGCTATAGCTATCCAGATTCATTACTCTATGTACCATCAATGGTTTTATAATTCTGTTAAATTGATCCTACCTGCCATGCAACATCATGTTTGCTATGGTTACTGCTAATTTGAACTTGTTTGTACATGCATTAATATAAATCATTTAATATGCTCCATTTGTCTTGTAAAATAATTATGTTAACTTACCCCATAGCTAATGTGTAGACTAAAAGAACAAATATTCATTTGAAGATATGAGCTACTTTTGATGACACTCCAATCCTAACATTGAAACTAATAAAAATCAGACTAAGCTCCTTTACCATCACCAAGCTTGACTACTGAGGAGCCGTTTTGAATATTGCAACCCTTCTCTTGCTGTATTTAGAATGAAGGCTAATGCATTATTTTAGAGGTAAAACTAATTTGTAAAGAAACGCTACCACAATACCTGCACAAAAAAACAATACAGCTAATTGTGTTGAATTATTATTTTAAATCAATGGAATAATTTATTGCACATAATTTTTGGCATCAAATTGCAGACATTGTTGTTGTTTTTTATTTCTGAAAATGACTTAATTTGCTGCAATAAACACACCTCACCCAAATATTAGTTTTAGCATTACATAATATTAGTTATTTATACCTTCAGTCACTGCTGGTAATTCATCTTATATTTTGCTCACTATTCTTTCATATTAGTGAAATTTCTTTCTCTATACTCTTCAATGGAACTGGAATAGATTATGATACAATGTTTGAGGAAGGAGTTATATTTTCTGTGCGTAATTCATCCAGCGAAAGCGAGTGGATATCTCTGGTATATATTTACTTCAACAATGATACTCAAATTGACTGTCTGAATGATACATACAATTTTGATATCGGAGAATTTGACAGTTTGGAAATGATACCAGTATGCATTGGTGATACTTACCGGGACGTCACTGTTAGTATTCCAATAGACTTCACTAGGATTCAGTTTCGGTGGTCTCAAATGAACTTTAGTGAACTTCTTCTTATGAACTCTGGTGATGGCTGCGGTAGTGCATCTGGTTCTGGTGAAAATAAGGCTAATATCCAAACAGAGTTAAATATATGGAATTTAGACAATGTTACTATTACATATTTCATGAATGTGAATGCAAAGTTATATTGGTAAGTGATAGCTATAGTCCATAGCTTGCATATAATATTATGCATTCTGTAGTGATATAAATAACTTAATTTTTAATATTTAGCATATTGTCCTTATTTAAAGGGAGAAATACAAAATGAAATTTTTTTTCAATTGTATTATGAATTTTAGCCCCACTATTGCGGCAAGAAGCATGAATTTTTCTCTTTCATGTGGCAATGAAAAGCCAGTGGAATATTATACCTTTAAAGACAATGACCACTGTGCAGATGATAGGGAAGTATTTCCGGATTTATTTTTTAATGAAGTGAATCAAAATATGTCCGTACCGATCACATCAAGTCGTCTTGCTGAAACTTCTTGGTATAACCTTACATTCTGTCATGAGGAGGTGAGTTATTCTGACCACTTCCATTTGTAGTTCATCCACCATGGGTATGAGGTGCATGAGATATAAATAAACATAAATGTTTCTGTAAAGTTTCTTTTTTCAGTTAAACTTTTCAGTTTCATGTTTATTTTTAACTAATCGCATAGCATATAGGTTTCACATTAGAGGCAATTGATTAATCAAGGAAGTATATTGAATTAATTAATATTTTATGTGCAATAGAATTCAAATAATTTCATGCCTGAGACTTCCACAGAAGTACCAACTACTGAAAATCCCACACCAGTTATACTTGAGGATCCTAAAGAAGTAGTGGCAGATTTGTTAGAAATATCAAGCATGAAGAATGATGTGGATGCATCTAAAGTTGCAAGAAAGTTGGTGTCAGTAATATCTATAGAAAGCACCATCAAAGGAGACTTTGACCCTACATTTGTAAAAGTATGTGTGTATTTGAGTAATCACTCAATATAATGTCTTTACTCAGCCAAATTATTATGATAATAGAATATTACTGCCATTGGTAGAAATCTAGATCAAGCATCACAAAATTCAGTGAGTTTGAAGGTTGTCGTATTCTAATAGTAAGGTGATATTATTGTTGTCATATTTAAAAAATGCTTTATACACACACTTTGAAAGACTCCACAAATTATAAATTTTGACAGAAAATATTTTTTGGAACAAAAAATGAAGGCACCTAAAATTCCCTCTTCTAATGGCATGTTGAAGGCAAAGTTTACTCGCTTTTGAGCATGCAGAAGAAAAATCAGTGTTATCTTCGAACAATATTTCCAACAAAATGGTCTGCTTCAGGGATAATCTGCCTATACAAATTAGCTTTAATTTGTACACACTACTTTGATTGTCTTACTTATCTCACCAACAAAAGCAAAGAATTAACCACTCCAAAAATTTTTTTAATTTTGACAACAATTTTAGCTACCTGATTTAAGTTTATTATATCACTTCATGCTGTATTAACATTGATTATTATTCCTACAATAAAAAATCATTGAGCTTTTCAAGAACACACCTTCTGTATGGTAAAAGCAGAATACATACCAGCACTCAGTACATTCTCTTCTTCCTACCTCACTTTTTATTATATTATTGATGATATAGCAAATCAACTTATCGCAAATTTTATATTATGCAAATGAGTCTTTCGAATCTTGTGGAATGGACAATAAATGTTCTCAATTTTCAATCAAGAATCTGGCTGATGTATATAACAGAATTACTATCATTGATTCTCTTATTATGTTTTTTTTAATAATTATTTAAGTGCATGTGAAATGTCTTAGGGTTATAATAAATTGAACTGTGTTTTTAGGAAATGTCTGACTCTTTTCATGTCGCCGTCACATACTTACAAGTGATAGAGACACTGCTATTTAATTACTTTCCTCTGAATGCAAGTATTCGCACCAAAAATACTGGTAATGATCATCAATATTTAAGAGTTTAAATTTAATGTGGTACTTTCACGATTATTGTTAATTTTCTTATGTGTGCAGAACTACATAAAGAAAAAGTAAACGCCTCCAAAATTGATCAGAAATTAAAGCTAGAATTAGGTAATTCAGCATCTAATGGACCACCGATTTCAGTCTCGTTACCCCAAAACCTACTGAAGATGTTCGCTGACGAGTCATTCTCTGTCAATGTGACATCAGCTATTTATCGGAACTTCGGTTTGCTTTTCTCACAAGACCTATCAATAAACATGTGAGTGGTGTTAATTACTGCACACTGAAAAGAAATCATTGCTGACATTTAATGATTGAATTCAAGTAATGATTAGTTAACCAAGCAATAAGCAACACTAAACGTGTCATTATTTTGTGGTGATAAAAATGATGACATTTCAGCACCAGTTGTGATGATATTACACTGGGCACACAAAAGCCGACCCTATTTTTGATTATTTTTTCTGTTATGGACACCATTTTTAATATTCCTGCCATACTGTTTATCATAGCTAACTGAAAGTTTTGGTTATACATTATTACATTTCAGGTATAGTCTCGCTTCAGACATTGTATCAGCTTCTCTTCAATGTGGAACTACCAGTTGTAATACAAGTGATTTGGAGCTAGATCCCAATGTGACCATTACATTTGTCCACTCTATCATCCTGCAGGTTGGTAGTAAAATAGACTTAATTAGAGAAAGTAGTGTCGACATACTATTGAATAGAGGCAATAATTATCAATTCATAACTTTTAGTTAGAATGAAATTGAGTCAATGAATTGTAGTCAATGAAGTGTTGAAGACTTAATTAATATTAGTGTACGAGATTATAAATTGTACTGCTGTGTTTGGAATTTTGTTTAAATACGAAAGAAAAAGTACAACATCAATTATTATGGTCTTTGTTGTTATCTTGTATTGACACAGTCCCAGGCAATTCTCTCTTTTATGACAAGAATAAATTTAGAACTTAGTTGAATTTGGTATTTCACACAGTTTTTCAATTAGCCTATTTGAGTTATTTCTCACTTACTCATAGGCATATAGTTCAAATAAAAAAAAACATTCATTTAGATATAATTAATTACAAGTGATTATTGGCTGTATTATACACAGAATATTATCCGGCAAAATGAGAGTTTAGAAGTTGTATGTGCTTTCTTAGAGATTCAAGACTCGTAAGTTAAAGTTGCTTGAAATTATGCAATGATGAGCAATTAATAGAGAATTGTTTGACATAAACTTTCATGATTATATGCAGAGATGACAGAAACTCCAATGATTCGCTGCCTTACTCAGGTCAGTGGTCCAGGAGGGGATGCAGCAGATCAGAACGACTCTCATCCGAGACTCAGACAGTTTGTGAATGCAACCACCTCACACACTTTGCATTACTCTTGAGTCCAAGACCTCCAGTATTTATACCTCCCATAGAACAATCCCTGACAATAATTGGATATATTGGTGTCACTATTTCTGTGATAGCAATGACCATTACCGTATTTGTCTTCATTTATCTCAAGTAAGTTTTACAATTAACAGTACTGGCATGCATTAATGGCCAGGGCAAACGGACTAGGGTCACCTTTAGAACTAAGGTCATTAATGTATAAGGGTCCAATGCTGGCAGTTTAATTTATAAAATAGCTGCATGCCAACTAGGCTGTTTGTTCATAAATGTATATTCAAATATTTTAGGTTTTAATACATTTCATAAGGTTTTTACTTTTTAATATGACTTGGGCCTATCCCTGCCATTAGCACTAATCAGCCCCAGAATGAGGTAATTGCATCAAATATTTTTGTCTTTTCTTGACTAGTTTCACATCACATAATATAAAAACATTCACCTCTGTCTTGATATGTTTTTCTTCCCAGGTCATTGCACAGCATGCGAAACTATATCCATATCAATCTTTGCATCTCACTCTCCATAGCACAAATACTATTTATTGCTGGGATTGACAAAACTGGACCAAATGACAGTGACACCGTACCCATCCACTGTCAGGTCATAGCAGTCCTCCTCCACTACTTCTTCCTGGTCTCCTTCATGTGGATGCTAATGGAGGGCATTGTTCTTTATGTTGCTCTGGTGAGAGTATTTATAGTACACCATAAAAGATATATTGCTGCTTTCACTTTGTTGAGTTATGGAGCACCTCTCCTATATGTTGGCTTGGTTTGCTTACCACTTGGGTATTACAGTTCAGATCAATACTATGGCACCAAACAATGGTAAGTCGTAGTATAGTGCAATATGGTTGTATAATATTGAACCCACAAAAAGTGAATGTATCAGTTGAATCTTAAAAGTTTGTGTTAATTAATATAAGTGGTTAGTAGAATTGCTTGTGGAATTATTAATCTCAAAGGACTGATACTCATATATTTAGTCAGAGTTTCATAGGGGGGCTGGCCCTAGGATTTCCTCCCCCCACCTCCCACTCCCTGTCTCCCAGCTCCCAGCTCCCAGACAGCGGAAATCCTCTCCCCGCAATATTATTTAAGTTAAACTTTATGAGTAGTAGACTTATACAATCACATATGTGACCAAACACTGATCCATGAGAAGTATACACTTGCAAAAGGAGAGTGGTCTGGTGTTTTTCAATAAAAATGCATGTGACTGTCTACCACCCCAGCAAAATAAACCTGTGTATATTGAAGCCTAATACAACAGTAACAGAAATACTGGTAGACAGACACTTTAATATTCTTAAAGTGATGGTGTTATTAATGTCCTGTGGCCTTCCTTTCAAAAAATTCGGTTAGCTATGGCCCAACCAATATTTTGTAGACCAGCTATGATTAATATAATAACCAGCAAATTATCACACTATAACTGGTGGAGTTCAAAGTACATGATAATCACATAATGAAGTTGTTCAATAAAAAAATTCATCGCATGGATACCTTGCATAAACCCTCAGTTGCCCACTCATTTAGCTGAACACAATGAATGATACCACGGTACAGGTACCTGAAGCAGTCTAACTGTATATGAATCAGTACATCCAATTACACATAGTACTTTTGGTATTTTTTTACACATACTGCTATAGTATAATTTATACAGGTGTTTTCTTAATCATGAGAACTTAATCACCTAACAATACACAGTACAAGTATAATAAGTACTTAAGTATATGATTACACATAGTACTGTGTTTATTATTACACATACCAATTGTACTATTTTAATACAGGTGTTTTCTGAATCATGAGAACTACTTCATGTGGGCCTTCATTTCTCCAGTTGTACTAATATTCCTAGCCAACATTGGCTTCCTAGTGATGGCTGCAGTCATTATGTACAGGCATCAGATGATGGAGAGAGACAAAAGCAAACTGAAAAATGCCTTGAGCTGGTTTAAAGGACTTGTAACTCTAGCAATTGTCATGTGCTTGACTTGGATCATTGGTCTACTAATCATTGAAGTGGAACAGCTAATTCCTTTAGCCTTCATCTATACTATTTTGGTGGCTTTCCAGGGATTCTTCATATTTCTAATTTTTATTGTCTTTTCAAAAGTTGTCAGAGAGGCCATTAAGAAGTGGTGGAAGAATAAAGTCAATGACTCAGATATCATACATCACATAATGAACAGAAAATCAAATTCTGTAAGCTTTATTATCCTATTAGTAAACTGGATATCATAATTCTTTAAATTTTATAATTTCTTTTCTTTTTATTAGAGCAATGGACTCACCAAGTCAACCAAACTGCACAGTGGAAGTATTCCTTCAGTCTCTAATCATCAGATTCAAATAAAGCCCAAAGACTGCAGTAATGATAACAACGGCTCCATACACAAATCTTACTCCTTAGATACTCTAGACAAGGCAATTAATATGGGAATTTGTGATGAAGATCCCAAAATAAAGAGAGTTCATGTTTCTGAAGAGAACAGTGATGAAGAATGGCCAGAGTATGCCATTACTCTTGGAATATCTGACAGCAGTGAACAAATTGAAAGCTCTTCGAGCTTTCCATTGAACTAAAGCCAAATAGCCAATTCAATTAATTTTATTACCATGAGCACAATTTATATTGAACCTAACATTTCTGCTGAAGTCAAAATACCAGGTTAACTTGTAATAAAAAATAATTATGGCTGATCATAGTTGACTATATAGATCAGAGATGATTAATTTTACACACATAATAAAATTGAATTCACTTGGGAGGTTGGCTGTTAAAATTCAGTTTTGCAGTATGAATGTGTAATACTAATAATAGGAAATTTTTCTCTTTTTAACAGCCAATATTTTAAATTATAACTTAACCCGACGTTTCGACTTCTTGCGGAAGTCCTCTACAGGGGTCAACTGAGGTCGAACTCTCCATGGTGATATAATAACACAAAGTAAACAGCAAGATTTCTGGAGGGCACGCTTACTGTTTATTATGTCCTGGAGTGTGATTTGCACACAGCATGGGCAGCCAGCATCCTGGAAGCTCTAAACCTATGTCTCTATTAAACTTGTTGTTGTCAGGTGTCATCTGTATGTGTAGAGCTTCCTTGATCTTCAACTCACGATTCTTACTGGCTCTGTCTACAACTCTTACCTCTTCCCATTTAATGGGGTGATGCTGCTGCCAAGCATGTTTAGCAATGGCTGAAACTTTCTCATCACCTCTCTTACAAGTATTATTATAATTATTTCAGCCGAGAATGACTGAGTCATGTGTAATACTATCTCAATTACCTGTGAAATGAATCTTGCTATGGAATGTAGTTTTTAATGATGCATTATTAACTCGTAACAGGGAATTGGTTTTCTCAGAAAATTGAGCTAGCCGCTATAAGTGTAATTGTTACTCTAATTGACAATTATTGTGGAATTCACATCTTGGAGTTGAGGACAAGAGAGAGAGAGAGAGAGAGAGAGATGTAATGAGATACGCTTGATCAGTTTACTGTCTCAAGTAATTGGAACTATCATTGTGTGTGTGATGTGATTTTTGAGAGGCTATCAGATGGAGCTGAGATTGTTATACTTGTCTTGTAGGACTACGCACATCAAGTTTAAATAAAGTAGGAAATATTGTTAAAAAATTATAGATTTAAGTGGATGTCAGTAGTCTGACAAGACCCAGCTAACAATTGCCACTACCAATGATATTAATGTGAATTTTTTAATGATACAATCTGGTGTAAAAAAGGAATAGTGTGCGTCTGAAAGGTGAACTAAAAGTTTGCTGGGAGTAAGTCCTCAATGATTCGATAAGATGTCCTATATGTTATAGATATTTTACTATCAGCAAGTTTTAAAAAGTTTAAATATATAGCTACATGAAATAAGTTTTAAAATGATTATATTATACATTTCTATGATTTTAAAGTGACTATCTTAATTAATATTCTGAAACATATGTAGCTATGATTATAACTAGCTAATGTATTAAAAAAAGGGTGAGTGTATTGAATATCAAAACACATACCGAATTTGCATGCTCAGGAATAACATAAAATACACAATGAGTCAATAATGATGTTTGCAAAATGTTATTCTCATTTTAAATGTGCCCCATTCCTTTCTGTTGAATTTGTGCCATGCACACTTCATTGCTGAAAGGGTTTGTTGATGACAAATAATTTGCAGCACTTGATTCCATTATGCTCTCTTCTGCTAGTTTATTAGAAGTATCATCCTTCAAAAGGCCATTGGTGGTGGATGAGTTTGATACTACGTGAACAGCGTCCTCAAAGTTGGTCATACTCATGCTGCCATTTTGGCCATCATTTTGGGAGGCCTTGGAGTATGAATACAGGCCGGTAGATTTACTCATCCCTTGCACTGAAGTCTTGGCAATATGAACATCATGTGACTTAGGCTAAACACATGCAATCAATCATTAAGGCACATGAAACAGGAAAACAGCATCATCCATTCTTTTCAAATGCGACTATTATTGACATTTTCTTTTAAGCAAATTTTCTCCTTAGAAGTCAAAATGTCAGGTTAACTTTTAATTAACAATAATATTGGCTGTTAAAATGAGAAAATTTGCTGTTATTGTAATCACTTCAGCTGAGAATGACTGAATATTGTAAGCTAGCTAGTGCATTTATTTGAAACCAGATATCAGAAGTAAAATTAAAAGCATGTAAAAGTCAAAACAACACTTACCAGGTCAGTGGATGTACTCATTTTTTCTCCGAAGTACTTATTAAGGAAATCGGACTGGTTAACATTAACTCTCCAGCACGTTTTTATGGCTTCTTGCACTGATTGGGATAACAAAACAAATAAGATAAAAATGAGCAATCCTTGGAAAGCTACCAAAATTGTGTACACATACACAAACGCCAAAAGACTCCTATCCAAAATAATGAGCACCCCAAATATCCAAGTGATGCCCATAATTACTGTCAGGGAAATTGAAGTTTTTAGCCAACTTTGGATGCTAGACATCTTAGATTTGTCCTTTAATTTCTTTTGATGCTTGCACATTATCACTATGGCCATGATGAAGAAGCCAATGTTGGAGAGAAAAATGAAGACAACTGGAGATATAAAGGCCCAAATAAATCCTTTTCCCACTTCTAAGTAGCATCTGAAATCATTGCAAAGATATAACACCATAAGCTTATAAAAACTAAGTAGGAAAATTAAAAATAATAAAAAGTGTAGAATATTTTTATATTCTTGATATAGTTTGTATTTATAATGCTCTCCATTAATTGTGCATACTTTTTATATGAAAGACTTACGCTGTAGAGTATCCATATCCAGTCGGAGTGAAGTAAGCAAATCCAAGTGGCAGACTCAGTCCTCCCATGTAGATTAGGGGAAACCCGTAACTTACAATAGTAAACCCTATGTAATATGGCTTTTGCTTTTTGACAAACACTTTAACTAAAGTGACGTAAAGAAAAACACCCTCCATTAGCATCCACATGAAGGAGACCAGGAAGAAGTATTGAAGAAGAACTGCTACGACCTGACAGTGAATGGGTACAGTATCATCACCAGTTTTGTCTATTCCAGCCACAAATATTATCTGTGCGATGGCCAGATTGATGCAGAGATTGATATGTATATAATTTCTTAGACTGCGAAGTGATCTAAAAATTGAAGATAATATACAGGAGAAGTATTATAATTACATATTTATATATATATTTATCTATAGATTATCAAGCTTATCCTTGTCTTAATTAATATTATTATATTTGTTTGCATAATCAATGTTGTTGATGCTGATTAGAAATAAACTAACCTTGTAACTAATTTTTAGACCTAATGCTTCATTATGTTACTAATTGTTTTAAAATTATGAAATTAATTCTGACTTGTAAAATGAATATACTTCTTGGACATATTTGTAGTTGTGGTGTATTTGGTCACTATTCTAACATTGTTCTTGTGGGATTTTGTTACTTCCTGTCTTGTGTGTTCCATTCTCTTATTAGTACTGTTCACTGGTTTAGTCAAGTTTAGTTATCAGTGTTGTTTGCTATTTACACATAGTGCTATTGTTAATTCGGTATAAATATGGTCTCATAGTGTCTATGATCAAGCACAGGAATTTAAGAGGAAAAACTGAAACAGATTATTTAGACTTTAACTTATATTATATATACACACACACACGCACAACACATTCTTATTAATCATGTGATGATTAGCTTTCACTTTGACAAATATGGCTTCTGTTGTTTCTAACATGGGGGAATGTTATTGAGACCGAATGACTTACCTGAATAATGTGAAGATGAATATAAGAATTGCCATAGCCACTATTGAAACGGAGACTCCAATGTAGCTGATAATATTTAGTGATAGTTGGACTCTCTCACTGGTAATGGCCACTGGTCTGGCACTGAGCAGGATAGCAAAGTGTGTCAAGTGATTGCACTCACACACTGTTCTCTGTTGGGAAGACATGTTCTCATTCTTCATGCATCCTCTAGTAGACCACTCTCCAAGTTGAAGAATTGTGGCTCTTACAATGAGACAGTTGAAATGAATGGGTAATTCACTATGTATTATTGCCTTTAGCTACATTATAATTCAGGATTCCGTAGCTTAGCCAAACAAGTGGGGGTGGGTGGGGGGGGGGGG
>WLWD01004302.1_pt1 | contig 17757 bp, 14 predicted proteins | sample 6712731 | NCBI WGS metagenome assembly WLWD01 (sample SAMN12718690, study PRJNA576275) | sponge metagenome | isolation source: marine sponge | host: Mycale hentscheli | place: New Zealand: South Island, Marlborough, Capsize Point | collected 2014-11-01
AGCTAACATGCATAGTGATGAGACAATAGTATTGTAGCCATTGAGTTATTGCTTAAGCTGCATAATATTCTAGAAGACATCCAGTAAACAACTAAGCTTACCCCAGCTGGGACATTGTATCCAGAGAGTGTGATGTCTTCACTGAGAATGCGAGCATTCTGTGCAGCAATCGGATACAACCTGCAACACAGCCACAGATGGGCGGAGATTCAGATTAACAGAGACAAGCCTTAGTCAGAAGAGGAGAGGGGAGAGCAAGACATTAATCTCATTACTCCACTGACTGCCATTCTCTATGTCCATCAACCAAATTAAAAATGTTGAGATCAAAATTGAAAAAAATCTTATCATGACACAGTTCATTAAACAATACACATACATACATACATGCATACATACATACATACATACATACATATATACATACACATACACACACATACATACATGGTTACCTTTGTGATTCTTTGATGCAATCTCTAAGGTATGGCATATCCTGGATATGTGTGGGCGTGACCACACTCTCCTCACCCACAACCTTACGGACTTCATCTCTCAGCTTCTCCTGCACTTCAACATTATTAGCCAGACAATACAGACATGCCCCCATAGTTAAACTGGTCTAGTAAGAACAAGAACAACAAGAATAACAACAACTAATAATGATAATAATAATAATAATGCTTGAGCACAAATGGCGAGCGAGCCTAAAACTACACTATTGTTCTATTGTTATATGATTGATTTTAACTTCAAACCTCAAAGCTACTAAAAATAAGGTCGAGTTTTTAAATTACATATATTATAATGATGAAGGAATTTCAGTGCCATAGTAACCGCAAAAAGAACAAAAACAATACACGCTATTTAAACGTTTTCTTTGTGATATTCTTTAGCTAAGTGGTGGCTGTTACACACAATACTTTCACACAACTTGACATACCTACCTGCGTGGTTAGTCTAGTGGACAATGAATTGTCAAGTAAATACTGTTGCACACGACTTATAACCATGAGAATAGCACATCGACTTACCACCACCACTAACTCGAATAGAAATGGAACTCCGGTAAGTTTTCAAGTTTTAACTACACCCACAAAGGAATTCAAAAAGGTAAACATTTCAATATCTGGGTGATACAGTAATGATCGATAAACCAGAAGATTCTGTTTGGTGAAGTTTGGGATGGGGTCGACCACCGAACTGACACTAAAACGCAGGGGTCAAAAGTACAAAAATGACATACGTACATCCAAACAATTTTCAATTGTGTTACCCCTGATAGTGTCTCGCTCGCTTCGCTCGCTCACCAATAATAATAATAATAATAATAATAGTATTAATAACAATATCACTTCATAATTTCTTCCTCAGCCTTCTTTTGCTCATTAGATGCATTCTCTCTCTTTCATAGTCTTTTTAAACAATACAGAATTTTAAAAATTTGGTCGCCACTGGGAATCAAACCCAGGACCGCATGCTTAATGCACAAGCGCTCTGCCACTGAGCTACGACAACCCTGGGACTGACCTACACTTTCTAAAGCTGGTTGGTTTACATGCTTGATACTCGGCTATACGATTTTTACGACTTTCTGAGGACTTCATGGCATTCTCTGGCTTTAGATAACCTTGGCTTGGTAGAAAAAAAATAGTTATAAGAACATTTAAACTTTCTGACATGCACTTACATGAACACTTAGGGCACACTTTTTGGAGAGCAGGCATCATTCAGTTGATGAAAGAAGCGCACCTCCAGCAGCAGAGACATCCCAACACCAGACAAAAAATGTTAAGCACTGAAACTACAGAACGCACACAAATCTGAATCGGGTACGATAAAAATGTGTACGCTCACGTGAACGCACGTGATTCTAAATGTGTACGCTCACGTGAACGCACGTGATTCTAAATGTTTTTCGCTTCTTTATATAGTACGTGCGACCCCATTTTTTTCCCACACAGCTAACTAGTGATGTGCTCTAATAGCACAAAATAGTGAAGCGAGCGATGCATGTTCCCTGTAATTGCAGCTATTCCATGCATGCTTGGTGTGGCTACAAAATACTGCCAGATTCTTTACTTTGCTACCTGTTTCTGTTTCGTTTTAGCTCTCCTCCTCCTTGCCCTTTCTTTTTCATTTCTTATTGCTCTCCTTACTAATTTTCTTCAGGAGTTTCTAACTCCCTCAAAGCTCTTGACCGAGCGTTTCTAACGTTTTGTCTACTGGGCATCGCTACTTCGTACGGCGGGTAAACAAAACAAAATGTTGCTAAGAAGGTTACCCGGCCCGCGCAAGCACGTAGGAGAAAAGGTACACACGTACGCCCACGCAAGAACAAAAACAATTTCTAGACCTAACTAATAAATATATATATATATCACGAACTCATTAGAGAGTCAGCTCCGCTCGCTTCGCTGATATAAGTTGGTAAAGTGTATTGATAAAATAAAGGAACAAAGTAATGAGCCTGTCAAATGAGTTGCAAGCCTTCAAAAGCAAGCTAGCCTTCAGGCAGACGTAAATGTACATTAGTTACGGACCCAACAAAACTATTCCTCCTCCTCATCAAATAATTAAGTCCAGTTAAAATATTTAAATTTCAAAAACTATATAAATTATGCCTAGGGTTGAATCTCCATGTAGTTAGTTCTCACCTTATTAAGGATATACAAATGTATAGCTCTAGGCTAGCTCACCCGCCATTTGTGCTGAAGCACCACACTAGTGAATTAGTACGTCTGCACACTCACTGTATTTATTCCAGCTCCCAACAAGTCTATAGCATTCACAGCTATCTCATCCACAGACATTGTGCCAGAGTAGATCATGTGACTCAAGAAATCATCCTCCCCCTCCCCTTCTGATGCATCTTGACTCGCCTCTTCTATCTCCTTAATCCTGGACTGAACATGGCCGCTGGCAATGGAGTAGAGTGCTTCCATAATCTTGAGCAGCTTCTTGTAGTTTTTGGTCTTGAAGTACTCATGTATATGTGGCTGCATCAACACCTTCCTGGTGACTTCTGTTAGGTCACGCATGCCATCCATAAATTCCCTGCAGTCTTCTGGCATGGGGTCCTCCATGGAACCCAGTCTTTTTCCCAGAACAAACACACTAACAGCTATGGAATGAATTATATATATATATATATATAGCTATATATATTATATATTATATTTATTATATCTATATAATAATACACTTGTGTGTCAGTAACGACGACGATGACAACGACGGACAAAGACCGACGGTGTGTATATTCATGAATAACTCATGAGCCTTGTACAGTTCGGTAAAGCATCCTCGCTTTGTGGTAGGTAAAGTGTCGTCACATTCAGTAGAACATGCTGGTTATTTCTAAAAAGTGGGTGCAATAGACGATAGAAGGCGGCATAGGTTTCAAAAAGGAAGGTGAAAGTACGGAAGAGAAGGTAAAAGGTGATTAATCGTAACTGAAAAGAGGATGGAATCAGCGAGGTAAGGCGGTGTAGGTTTAAAATGGAAGGGAAGAGAAGGCAAAAAGGCGAGCGATTAATTACAACTAAAAAGCAGGTGGAATCAACGAGTAAAGGCGGGGGTTAGTTTTCAAAAGAAAGGCTAAAGTATGAAATAGAAGACAAACGTTTCTCAAAGTAGGACAGAAATTCAGAAGCAGGAGAGATAGACAAAGGAAAAGGGGGCTCCATGACTCAAGAAGAAGAGCTGAAGATAGGAGAGGTGGGGTAGAAGAAAAGCTCAGATAGTTGAAAAAAGAGAGTAGGAGAGGGAAACTTATGTAACCTTAACCAATGGTAGAGAATGATAATTGAGCAAGATAACTTGTGCTACTGCATTCTTACTTTGCAATACGTCAAGCGACACCATGTGGCGGGGTACTTGCTAGTATATATATGTATAATATGACTGTGCATGTGTGACCGTCTACAGGAAAGCAGGAACAACGAGGGTTAAAAAAAAAATTTTTTTACTTTCATTCTTCAGTGTCCACATATCGAACACTCCAAGTTTTATAGAACTATTGAGGACATCCAATGCTTCCGCATGCCGCGTTGTGCCTGATTTTCCTGTGCACGGTCTCACACATAATGACATTTTTATCTTCTACTCTCTTTTTTAACGTCTTCACACGCTATAATCTCTTTTAGTCAAATAGAAACTACAGTAGTGAACTTCAGCTTTTTTTCTTTTCTTTTTGCTGAGTCTCTGTCCTTCTACCATAAATGTGGATTTAGGCTTTGCAAAACCTTTGCCTTTCCACTACGCCGCCCTTCCTCACCGATTCCACCCGCATTTTAGCTACAATTAATCCCAATCAGCTAATGATGATTCTTTACCCACTTTTTAGCCCAATCTAATCCCTTCCACTGAATGTGATGACACTTTACCTATTCAGATAATGACTATTCTTTACCAAATTGTTTATGAATTAATTATGAATACATACACTGTCATTGCTCGGACAAACAAGCGTATTATTATATTATAGATAATAATAATAATAATAACATCAAGGAAGAGTACTTCGACAAGAAGTCGTAAATTTGGGTTACATTTTAATTATATATTATTCTAATTGCTGTTAAAACTGAGAAAAACTGGTTAACATTTTAATATTTCAGCCTAATGATCGATTAAATAAATTGAAATCTTACATTCGAATGACCACTTGCTCAAGGCACTGACAGTGTCCCTCAAAAGATCTCCTTCTCTTCTCTTTTGCTTGACATACTCCACCAAGTCCAACGAAACTTCGTTAAACGGACGGTAGTAGTGGGCAATTTTCCGTGGCATCATGATATATTTAGAAATGGGAACTCGCTGCTTTAACCAATTTTCATTCTCCCTGGGAGAAAAAAAGAATTATAACTGTTTAGTAGTACCTCTCTTATCCTGGCAAAGTGGAAGGTGCCCGAAACTTCAAGAATGCATGCACTGTCTAATGAAACAGTTTTTTTATTTTATTCTTTTTTTATTTTTTTATTTTTTTCGTTTTTAAGTCAATTCATCCTAACAGGAGAGTAGAGGTTCCTGTATCTGAGGGAACACTGATTTTAGTGAGAGAAAATATATCGAGTGATTTATGATGCTGATAATTTATACTACTAAATGATACCTTTATCACCCCACCATCCCTCCCTTTTCCCACCTCCTTCCTACTTATACTTATCCCATTGCTTCTATCTCTGCTTGGGCTTTCTACCGTTCATTCATTGGTTGATAAATAATTTTTGTCCAATAATTGAGCGATAAAGATCTTAGTTCGTGTTAACTTACTCCAAAAACATTCCATAGGGAAGCTTCAGCTCATCTCTAGCTTTTCTCCATGCCTTTATAGGAAAGCGCATTGGGTATCCCTTGTCTCCCACACGAAACACCTTTTCAATATCATTTGGATCAGCCACATATAGAAATTCAGGGATACCAGGAAACCCCTTGTCACGATATATCTTTCCATACTGCCTCACTTGCTTTGCAACGTATTCAACCAATATTTTGGGATTCTTGATGAGCTCCCAATTCACACCGAGGAAGAACTTTGGCTTGGGTATTTCATTGTACTGACGGACGGCAGGGGGGCTGCTCGATTGGTGATTACCATCACTACTCGGAGGTTGAGAATCAGAAAGGAGAGAACTGCCCGTAAAAATGCACCGCGAACAACGCGGTAGAAAAGAAAGCACTAACTCAGATCCACTTCGGCTGTATAGATTCATTATCAGCCATTACTTCTAAGAAATTCAGCTGTGCACTAGTGTAAACAAAAACAAAGGACAGATATAGCGTTCCTTTACCTAACAGGAAGCGTAAAGGGGTGTGTGAGTTTAGTAAGGCTGATGCAAGCCGCAAAAAAGTCGTCAAGGGAGTGGGTGGCTTCAGTCATCACATCACATGACTGTATTCATGCTCTGTACCAGAGAAAAGGTATTCTTTATTGAGGCTTGAAGAAAAGAAAGAAGGACAATTTGTAGCAAGTAAGCAATATAGTGTGTATTGAAAGGTTAATTAAGGAATACATCTACTCTTTACTGCCTTCTTTTTAGCACGAGTTAGTATGTTATTTAAATATTGTCTTTATGAGGACTAGAATCGAGACTAAGATTCTTAGTACAAAGCTCTAGTGTTAGTTTAGCAGTAGCTGAGTGAGTACATGGTAGGTATTTAGCTGCAGTAATTTGTAGGTGTATCTTAAGCTGCAAAGATCATGCTTATTTGTAGTGGCCAAGAAAGGAACCTGGTTCTGTTTGAAGTAGCTATCTTCCTAAGGTGATCAGTTCCTGATAGCACCCCAGACCTGTGTTGTTAATTTTGTCCTTTCCTGTCCTCCATATGAGAATGTGGGAAATGGTGTGCTCTAAATCAAGTTGGCAGGGTCCCATCGTTGGTGGTTTTCAGCTCTGCTTTCTTTTCATGATGCCAGGTTGGCATGGTTATTTCATGTTCTATTGTCAATAGAGATCATTGGGAAACTTATTCTAGAATAGTCTCTTGCAGACTGTTGATTCAATATGTTGTACACTGTGTTTTATTGTATTGATAGTAATAGCTCAATTGACAGTTGAGTCACTATAGTCTTCTGTGCATATTCATGCCCATTGGTGGGTTTTGTATAGAACATTTCGCATGTTTGAGTAGATTGAAGTTAACTGAGCTCTTTCTCAAAAATGGTCCTTCAAAAAAAAATAACTGTAGGCTTCTGTGCCATACTGTGTCAGTCAGTGTGCCATGCAGAGCTGGCTAGCCTCTTGCATGATGGATGCCAGCACTCGACAGTGCAATGCTAGCGACTATTTCAGCTTTATTAACTTCCCTGATGCAAATTTTATGCATTGGAAATTGCATTTGTGGTTTTTGATGTGCCAGAATTTCGCTTTCGACTTTAACATCTAAATCTAATACAAGTCGTGTGACAGTGTTGCTTTCAACTGTGAGTGACACACTTTTAAACTCTGCTTGATGGTCACATGATCACAATGAACATGTTTACTTAGCTAGCTATTGGAGTGTCTCATTGTTGAGTTAGTGGTTCTACTTCCTGTGAATTTGGGGAGAATGTGTGAAGAGAAATAACACTGCATGTTGTCAGTACACAATCAGCAAATAGCAGCTGCACTTGGAGCTGGACTTGGACACATGTTCTGCTGTTCATTTTCAGTTTCAGTGCTGATTGAGTTTATTATGACATTAAAGTGCCAAGGGTGTGCCCCTTCATAAGCTAGACAAAGAAGTTGTCTGTTTAAAAACCTTTAGTTTACTATGGTCAAAGAACTGTTGTTCCAGTACGTCTCCATTGCTTATAATTTCTATAATAATAATTTTATCATTGTTTGATGGGAGGGGAGTGCTTGAATTTGGTGGGTGGAGCTTCCAGGAGATCACATGATGCAGTTTTTTCTCATCAATTTTGTTGTGGAAGAGGAAGTCATCTCAATGCAGTGCATCATGTGACTTGGGACTTGTTTTCTTCGCTGCATGTACCACAACTATGTGATGGCCAGGTCTCAACTAGACATGAAGCACTCAGTGTGCAGTTGATGAGGAGGGCTTATTGGATTCTGAAAAAACATAATATGAATAATCAATGATTATGATAATACTATCAATAATGAAAGCACCAGAGGTGCAAACCCTCAGCGACACAGAGATTCTTCAGGTGTTTCACTGGCTCTTTTACGGGCATTACATTCAGCATTAGCTTGCTTACGACTCTGGGATACCTCAGGGGTCTCATGGGCTTTTTTGTGGGCATGGCATTCAGAATCGGCTAGTTTACGCTTCTGGAACTGTTCAACACTTTCTAAATCCCTTTTCCGTGCTTGACACATTACCATAGTCTTCTTACGACTATCCAAGGACTTCATGGCATTCTGAGGTTTGAGAATTAACTTGGGTTTGACAGAAAAGCTATAGCCACAGGGACATTTGGACTTTCTGACATGAATTTCACACGAACATCGAGGACAAGCTTTCTTAAAAGCAGGCATTTTATAACTTACAGTTGGAAAAGAGATTCTTTTCGCTCCTTCAGAACAGAGTAGAGAGATAGCGGCAGATCATACAACAGAACAGAACTCCGAACCACGCGCAAAAAAAAAAGGTAGGCAGCTCACGTGACGTGGCTTGAGTATAAGGGGGCGTAACCAGCGCAAGGTAAAGCTTGTAACGGCCTAAATTTGACTCGTGTTTTCTAGATATTTAAATTCAAAACAAAAAATTTGGCACATTAAAGGCACTTAAATAATAGAATACCCTAACTTGATATAATTTTTTTAGCCTGAAAGTCGTCCATCATCGAGATCCGCTGCTGACAGAGTGACTGACTGACTGAATGAATGAATGAATGACAGACAAAGTGAGTACTGTAACCCTCACGCGCATGCGCGCTGAGGGTTAATAAGATAATAAAAAATAATAAATGGTGATAATAATAATGATATCGATAATAAAATAATAATCAACAATAATAGTAGTAATAAATAAACAATATTAACAATAATTAATATTATCGTGTACCTATTCGGTCATTTACATTGAGATTAGTACAAATCGAACAACCCCAATATTTTACCATATTGCGTCCCCGTAGGGCAAACAAATAACTGTTATTGCCGACTTCCAAGATTAGTTTAGCTTAATGCTATGCTGTGGGTAATTTTCTTCTGAATACTGCCGTTTTTTGTGTCATTTTTGTGTGCACTTGAAGCAATTAAAACGCCGCCTTGCCTCACAAAGTGGCCTTTTCTAAAGTAAATTTCTACACTTTGATATAAAAAGTTGTGCCGTAATGATTGATTCCGCCGTTGGTGAGCGTTGTTGCTTTTTACGTTAGTGAAGGTAAGTGTAGTCCGGTAGCTAAGATCACCACAGCTCGGGAGAGTATTACATAAAGTGATAATTGAAGTTAAAGAATCAGTTGCTAAGAAGTTTCTTTGGCAACACTCGTACACGATAAAAATGTTATACTTTGAATGCGCTAAATATCACTCGTCTGATCGGAGTATTAGCACTCGTGCCTGCGGCACTCGTCCCAATACGTCCGACAGACTCGTGATATTTTGCAGTATTCAAAGTATAACATCTATATACCAATTTATTAATTATTGTTAATGTTTATTTATTCTTACTATTATTGTTGATTTGTTTATTATTATTTAATAATAATTAATAATGAAAGGCACGAGACCAAGCTCAGAGAATCGAGACTAGAACTTACAAATTTAGTGACTTACTAGTTAGCCGTAACAACAAACTACGGCGCATTCTAACACTCCACTCACTCGCTGGTCGAACTCACTCGTCACCACTGCACTGTAACCATGGTGCTACTGGTAAATATATACAATACTCATTGTTGGCTGGTTGACAGTTTAATGTGTAGGCAGTAGAGATGCTTCATAGGAATTTGTAGTTGGTATAAGAGCTTCTGGTGTCCTACGATATTTGCTCATATGTATTTATTCCATATCTTGTTTGTGTATTTGTTAGAGCTTCGTGTGAAAGATGGTGCCCATGAAGTTCAGTATGGGGACTGTGTTCACCCTGGTGGTGGCCTTCATCATGGTATCCACGGGAACTATCAATACTCTGGCTGCAAAGTGAGTTCATGGGATTGGTGGAGAATCAGTTAGCTATAAATAGTACATCATATATACAGTAAGTCCTGGCAGCACTTGTGCTCTATTACATAGAAAGATTCAAATAATAGTACTCATATTTCATCATCAGTTCAAAATGGACAACTATTGAAGTATTTTACTTGTCTATCAAAAAAAAAAGTCTTCCTAAATGAATAACATTTGTTGTTGTTGCTGTTGTTGTTGTTTTGCTAAGCTATGTTTACTTATTCATCCATTCATATTGGACTTGCTTATTAATTTCAAGATGGATGCTGTCGTATGTTAATGAGGTTACTAATGACCCAGTTTGTGCGTAGATTCCGAGAGACTGTTCCACCTGAACTCTTACACTGTCGGGAGTTCTGTAGGGTCAGAATGCACTGCATTTATGCTGTACACTACTTTAAGGAGATCATGAGACGTTTGTCTTGCCGCCATAACATGTCTTGTTATCTTCCATATTAGATAGCTTGGATGCAGTAATAGGTTAACACCTTGGCTTCTTGTCATGATTTTGAAGAAGTGTTGGGAACATTTTTTATTGAACTATAATTACACTGATCATTAAGGGTGGCCGCACACCGCCTACGCAATTTTTTGTTGATGGTTGCTATGCACGATTACTACTATTGTATACTTACAGGGGCTAAACACAAGGACACAGTACCTGCCGAAGGAGCCGCTCACTAATTTTAGAGCTAATCTGGAGGAAATATCGGGGCCTGGTTATAAAACTTTGTAGCAATTTTTTGGAGCGGTGCGGTAAGTTGGAGCTCCGCAATTTGGTGCACTACTAGCCGAGCCGATACTCTACTGCAAGACAAAGAGTTCTTATCCATTTCAATATTACTTAATGATATATTCGCATTTTTTTCTATTTATAAGATATTGAAAAATTCTCAACGTGGTGCAGTTCATTTTTTTTTTGTTTACCCGTGTGTAAAATTTTTGTGCCGTTCTCATTATTAGATTCCAAGAAAAACTGTTACAAAATTTGGAACTTTAATTCCACTCGCAATTCTTAAGAAATAGCCCCACCCCTATATCTCGTACTTACGAGTACGCGAGCAATTTTTTTTTCAATTAGTTTGTATTGGTTCTAAAAAGAGCCCGCCTATATCAAGAGTAAACAAACATCAATACAACAATAATAAGAGAGTCAGAAGAGAGAGCAGTTTATTGGAGATAGCCATAGGTGAAGGTATTAGATCTGCGCAGCTTGGGAAGTCTTCGCTCCGCAGAAATCGAGCCTGGTATATCCATCCGCTTGAGTTCAGGTGCGCAGAGTCCAGAGAACGGCTACAGGAGGAGAGGCAGCCTGGTGCACCTTGCTGCGTGAGCTCAGACGACGTATGGAGAGTTGCTGTAAACGGATATGAGACAACAAGAAGCTAAACTAAAACACTACAACTTCGCAAAGTATACTTCTGCTACTACTGCGCGATAGTTTCTGCTCGCGTATTATCAAATGGTGGGGTATTGGCGGGGAATAAATTAATGTCCGGATCTACAGGCAGTGCGCGTTGCTATGTGCGGCCACCCTTAACCTTTTTTATTTATTTGTTTTTTGTTGTTGTTGTTTTTATTTATTATTTTTTTTTTTTTTTTTTTTTTTTTTTTTTTTTTTTTCATAAAAATTTTTAGTCAGGTCTTAGGGCTCCCATTATCTGTATGAAACCCTTTGTTTGTGGGGTATAAATCCACAAGCCCAGGTGTAACAGATTGGAAGGACCAGCTCAGAATGAGCAACATGCACACCTGTCAATGTGCACAGCCTAAACCAGCTAAGCTAGACTCAGTTCATCAACTCAACTTCAGGATAATCGAGAATCAATCATCACAACAACAACAACTGGGGAAAGAGGTCCCAGGCCCCAAATCCATGTGTCAAAGTGATAGACTGAGCATGCTCAGAAAACATGCACAAAATAATGCACAACAGGAAATGGATGCAGTAATAAGTAATTAAGAATGAATAAGCGTGTGTTTGGTGTAGACCCAAACATCACTCGCTGAACATAGTAACATCACCCATTATTAAAAGAATACCTTTTTTGTGTGTGCACACATAGGTCACTTTTACCTGCATGGAATTTATTTTATGCTCTTGCATTTTCCTTCTCTTCATCTGGTGAAGGAAAGAAGAATAAGTTCCTTTAAGTTAGCCTTTACTTCCTTGTTATCATCAAAAGAAGGAAAAACTAGTGATCACCTGTTCCTTTTACAGGGAAAGGTGGGGAGGGGGCGGGGGGAGCTTGTATTATGTTCTCCCTTTATAATTTTGAAAGTTAAAACGGTACATTGCTGAGATTCAGTAACAAGCCGTTGTTGTTGTTTTTTGTTTGTTTGTTTTTATCACGCCTGATCAGTGTGAAGTATATACTCTCATAGTAAGCATGTGCATCAAAGTAGAGTGCGTTTAAGAATGGGTGTGGCCTAATACATATCAAAGCTGGTAAAGGGTGTTCTGTGACTAGTCTGTTACTCGTTAAGTATGGAGAAGTGTTTCAATCAGTGAAACTTAAGTGGTATAAAGTATATGATAGTAAACCACCATGGGTTCCGGAAGTTATCACTGATCACGGTCCCAATCCCGAGGGCAAAGCCTGAGAAAGGGGGCGGTTATTTACTGATAATTCCAAGAGTTGCCATGGTTTGCCTACTTTATTCCATAGTTACTTTTTCAACAGAGTGAAGACTAAATATAAAGAGAGGATATTGTTGTTTTGAGTGGGAAAATATGTCCAGTTAATACAATGAAGGTTATTCCTAAACACCGACAACAAGATAGTGCATTTCGTTCCCTTTCCACCGCCTTCTAACAAAACCTGTGGTGGTTGAGCGATGATATCCAGTGAGGTTCACAAGTCAAGACTTTATACTCCAATAAATAATTATCCGTGTCAGTTCTTAATACAGAGATGGAGTAACCGTTCACAAAGAAAGCTTCATACCAGTAAAACAAACTAGATTTTCATTCGTAGCTTTTTAAAATGATACATCACTTGATACCATCATCATTATTGCATCTCACTCTATTTGTAGGCAAAAAAGTATTCTGTGTGTAATTTAAACTCTCTTTGTGGTAAAAAAACATTTTTTCCGCAGGGGATTGGAGGAGGAAAGGGCGGCATCGCGGTGACAGTGTTGTTGAGCTGAGTTAACACTTTCGACGCCATGACCGCATAATATTTTTGCCCACATATATTATATGTGGGCAAAACTAGTCCTCATTCTCCAAATTTAAAAAAAAAAATCTATTTCAGATTAAACCATTATTTATACATAGAGTAGACGTTGTATACATCCTCTTTTCTTTTTCTTTTTTAAGAAAAAATATTGAACCCGTATGGGCAGGTTATGTATTTTTTTTTAATTGTCTGAAAACAGAGATCAAGAAAAAAAATTTTGTTCAAACACTCAGTATAGAATGTATGAAGCCTATTGATAGTCCCACAGCAGTTTGGAAGAATAGGGATCGAGTTTGTTTTGTTTTGTTTTTTTTACCGGACATCAAGAGCAATCTACGCCCAAAGTGTTGAAAAAAGTAATCTAGAGTTGGTATTGCAAGTTATTATTCCTTCAGCCTTTTTTTTTTTTTTTTTTTTTTTTTTTTTTTTTTTTTTTTCCCTCAAACTTCCTTGGTTATGTCATAGAAACAATGTTCCACATTCTCTGGAAGCAGGTGGGTACCGTTAGAACAATTGACCGCCTTTACTAAAACCTTTTTACCAAGGAAGCTTTCTCCCATATCATCAAAAAATTTAACCTTAAATTGTTTGATAATGGAGTTTTAGAACAGCCAAAAAAAATTGGGGGGGGGGGGGGGGGGGATTCAGGTAAATTGATTTTACTGTAATTTACTCTATTCACAACGTACAATTTCTCATAACCGATCACTTATGCTAGTTGTATTTGGGGTTACTACATCAGTTTGTCAATGCATAACACACATACATACACATACACACTTCCAGAATGACGGGGGTAGCTTTTATTTGTCAAATTCCAGAACTGCTAAGTGTTTCTCATTGCTTGCATGCAGTGAATGACAGACAGATGTATGTAAGATGGTTTGCTACAACAACAGTAGTGTTTACTTTCACCAAGTCCTGTTGTCATGGTGATGGTTGGACCATGTAATCCGGGCTGGAGGCTCTGTCTATGAAACAGAATTCACAGTTTAAAACAAGTACCTTTATTCAGCCACTTTTTCCTCCTTTCTTTCTAAAGTTTAGGGCTATTCTCTGAAGTGTTACATTCTTCATCCTGTAATTTTCTATATATATTTTTTCCATGCCTAAATTAAAAAGATCTTTGTCTGTGGTTCACACCTATAAAATGCAGGACAGATGAGTAAATTTAAAGCACTATTGAATTATTTCTGTCATAATGTATTTGTGTATTTTCTGAATTCAGTCGACGAAATTATTAAGTTATCATTCATTCCTCTGTGTGGTCCAGGTGGGCAGACATTAGTTTCGCCGAGGGCACAAACCCTAAACCCGTTCACGCCTTCAACCATCCTTATTTCCAGGTACGAGATTCAGTAGCTATGAGGTCAATTTGTCATGAGGTAATGGGTGACCATAATTACAGGATGTCTTTCTTAGAAAGGGAGCGTGATATATGACTTGCTACTTTTATTTGAGTGTCACAATTTGTCATGCTGTTGTTGTGTTGTTATAATTTTGTTTGTTTGTTTGTCTGTGTAAGTAGGCATCAATGATGTTTATTGGAGAGGCGTTCTGCTTTCTTGCTTTCAAATTGTGGTATTTCTGGCGAAAGGCCCGCAAACAAGACATTGGACTATTCGGCCCCCAGAAGTTCAACCCTCTGGTGTGGGCCATCCCAGCTGCGTGTGACCTTGCCGGCACTTCCACCATGTACCTGGGACTGACCTGGACGTATGCCGCCAGCTTTCAGATGCTCCGGGGCAGCGTGATCATCTTCACAGGCATCCTCTCTGTCGGGTTCCTCGGCAATCGGCTCAAGTGGTTCCAGTGGACGGGCATGGTTGTGGTCATCCTGGGTCTGGTGATCGTAGGCGTTGGAGACTACGTTTTCTTCGAGCAAAGCAGCACTGGAGGGATGTCCAAGCAGATGATCCTCTCCGGAGATTTGCTCATCATTCTCGCGCAATGTATCGCTGCCGTTCAAATGACCGTGGAGGAGAAGATCATCAAGAAGTACAAGGTCCCTCCCCTCCAAGGCGTCGGCTGGGAAGGAATTTTTGGTTTCACTTTCCTGTTCATCCTCCTCTTCCCCATGTACTTCATCCCTTGGCACTTACCCTCGAGTACGGATTTCTGGCAGTACAACGTCAGGTTCGAGGATGCCATCGACGGGATTGTCCAGATGACTCACAACTGGCAGCTTTTGTTTGCCAACCTCGGTCTCATCGTGAGCATTGCCTTCTTCAACTTCTCTGGCCTCACCATCACAGAGAGGATGAACGCCACTACCAGGATGGTGCTGGACAGCGTTCGCACCATCTTCATCTGGGCTTTCTCCTTGGCCGTTGGGTGGCAACACTTCGAGTTCTTGCAGCCCATTGGTTACGTCATCCTATTCATCGGCACGTGTCTCTACTACGACCTCATCTTCTTGCCCCTGACAAGACGCTACATCTTCCCCAGAGTCATCCCTAGCTACAGCATACAGAGTGACCGTAACCGCGAGAAGGAACATCTGATTCCCAAGTCATCTCTCATAAATGACGGAACAGAGGAGAGAAGATAAAGACGTGAATGGCAAGATTTGATTCGTTGGATTTATCTGGTTTGATACGGAGTGCGAGAATGAGATCTGTGTGGCTGTGTGTGTAATGATGCACTCTGTTCAGTTTTAGTTTTTGTCCACTTCTGGTTCAATTCGTAATAGTTGCTTTGAACTCAATACCTGCACTTTGTTTCGGTCTTTTTTTTTTTTTTTTTTTCCTCCTTTCTTCATACACTAATACTAGGTACACATGAACTAATTACTATACATTACATGCATTGTTTGCTCTATTTTGACTTCTGCCGTGTACCTGTATAAAATGTACAATTATTAAGTCACATGATCAACCTATATATTTAATGTATGCCAAAATTTACTTCCCAATTTAATTGAGTGATTGGTTATTAAAAGTGACCAGAAATTTTTAAGTTCATATAATAAGGTAAGGGGAAAGTATTCTACCTAATCTGAAAAACAATGGACACCTTTGACTGTATTATTAAATATGTACAAATAAATTTTAAATGCTAGTAGGATAGGAAATAATATACTTGAAAGTTGGATATAAATTGACAAATTGACAGGGAAAATACAAAAAAAATGGCGAGAAAGTTGACATCAGCTGGTCTAGGGAAGGTCAGCCAATGACCTCTTAGGAGGGAGGCCCTTGGGCTTCTCTTTCTCTTTATTCTTCTCTTCAAACATAAGAATTCTGAAATGAACACAATTTGATCAGCAAGGTTAATTAAATATGTGGACAGGCATATGTATGTCTTCATGAGAATCAAGTTGGGCTCAGCAGAGAAAAATTACATTTAGTAAAACTGAATATTTTATTATCGTCATCTTTTTTTTCTTTTTTTTTCTGCTGTTGTTGTTGTTGTCCAACCTAGTGACAAATGTTCTCTTACATCTTAAGAATGGAGTTCTTCTTCCCCAACATCATTGTCAAGAATTCATTGTAGTGAATGGTACCTGGAGGAAATGACAAATAACTGTAGTCAACAAGTTGGCAGCGGATACTGAATTACATAGTAACAATAGTGTTATCTTTCCTCTATGTAGTAGAGGTGGGTCAGGCAAGGTTGTGGCAAGATTATTTCATATCAGGTAAAGGGTAATAACAGATCAGGTAAGGGGTTATAGTAGATTAAAATTACTACTATTGACCAAGTGAGAGGTTTAAATCAGGCAAAGATTGAAAAGGTAAAGGGCTGCGGGATCAGGAAGAGTTTGCAGTGTCGCAGTCACATCCATCTGGCTAAGAACTCCATTTACCTGAATTATTAGAGTCCACCTCTGCTATCATTTTCTTGAGCTCCAAGTGTGTCTTGGCCTGTCCTAGCTTCTCCATCATCCTCTTCAGCTCCATTATATCTACAAACAAACACACACACAAACACACACAGCATTTACTATACTATTGTGATAGTCTCACTCATTGAGCCGCATGTCATCAAGTGGGTGGAGCTATGGGCAGGGCTACGTCTGCTAGTACTTCAATTACACATTATACATTTTTATAAACATGTGAAGTAGACACTTACTTGCAGTACATCTACAGAAGAGATCATCTCATACAATTGACACTTTGTCTAATTGTCCAACCAGTCAAAGAATTTTACTTGAAAATGAAAATTTGTATTCGGGAAACGAATGTCCATCCAACAATGTAATGACAGAAAATTGACATTAACTGTACATTATGCTCTTTCTTTTTTTTATTAAAAATTAAAATGAGCTGTACAGTGGAACCTCTGATAGTGACTCTCTAACGAGCAAACTATCTCTATTTAGCGAACTCTCTGCTTCTCCAATAGAAAGTGTATTGCTTATCATCTCTTACAGCCAACAATCTCTCATTTGTGAACTGAAAGCCCAGGGTTCTCAGCTCGGAGGTTCTTATTTGTGAACTGAAAGCCCGGGGTTCTCAACTCGGAGGTTCTTATTTGTGAACTGAAAGCCCGGGGTTCTCAGCTCGGAGGTTCTTATTTGTGAACTGAAAGCCCAGGGTTCTCAGCTCGGAGGTTCTTATTTGTGAACTGAAAGCCCAGGGTTCTCAGCTCGGAGGTTCTTATTTGTGAACTGAAAGCCCAGGGTTCTCAGTTCGGAGGTTCTTATTTGTGAACTGAAAGCCCAGGGTTCTCAGCTCGGAGGTTCTTATTTGTGAACTGAAAGCCCAGGGTTCTCAACTCGGAGGTTCTTATTTGTGAACTGAAAGTCTAGGGTTCTCAACTCAGAGGTTCTTATTTGTGAACTGAAAGCCCAGGGTTCTCAACTCGGAGGTTCTTATTTGTGAACTGAAAGTCTAGGGTTCTCAACTCGGAGGTTCTTATTTGTGAACTGAAAGCCCAGGGTTCTCAACTCGGAGGTTCTTATTTGTGAACTGAAAGCCCAGGGTTCTCAACTCGGAGGTTCT
>WLWD01001091.1_pt1 | contig 17750 bp, 13 predicted proteins | sample 6712731 | NCBI WGS metagenome assembly WLWD01 (sample SAMN12718690, study PRJNA576275) | sponge metagenome | isolation source: marine sponge | host: Mycale hentscheli | place: New Zealand: South Island, Marlborough, Capsize Point | collected 2014-11-01
TGTGAATACCAACCCAGAGAGTACCAGTATTATGAATACCAACCCAGTGTGTACCAGTATTGTGAATACCAACCCAGTGTGTACCAGTATTGTGAATACCAACCCAGAGTGTACCAGTATTGTGAATACCAACCCAGAGTGTACCAGTATGGTGAATACCAACCCAGAGAGTATCAGTATTATGAATACCAACCCAGAGAGTACCAGTATTATGAATACTAACCCAGTGTGTACCAGTATTGTGAATACCAACCCAGAGTGTACCAGTATTGTGAATACCAACCCAGTGTGTACCAGTATTATGAATACCAACCCAGTGTGTACCAGTATTATGAATACCAACCCAGAGTGTACCAGTATTGTGAATACCAACCCAGAGTGTACCAGTATTGTGAATACCAACCCAGTGTGTACCAGTATTGTGAATACCAACCCAGATTGTACCAGTATTATTGTACTGCTTGTACCATATTTTGTTTATAAGTTAAATGAAACAGTGTATATAGCAACAGTTTATCTGTGCTATTCTAGTCTCATACAACAAGTGGTACAAGTGGTACAATATGTTATACGGCACACAAATTAAGTTATACCATGTAGTACTTAAAACAAAACAACTTATACTTGTATATACTTGTATTTAATTTTGTAATTTTGATAGTATAATAGGTGGTACGATTGGTAAATTCTGTAGTGCTGGTGTTACCTAGGGGCTAGAGCTAGGGCTAGGGCTAAAGACTTACATGTGTACTGTTTGTACAATTTCAAGTTTTTTTTATGTTATTTGTAGTCAATATCATACTACAAGTGTTGCAAGCTAGTTCTCGTGTACCACTCTAGGTACATCCTGCATTATCTTCTAACGCATAGTTTGTACCGCATGTGGTACTTGGTGTACCACCTATGTGAAGTAGTGTGTTTAATGTATAATCACTTGTAATGTATGTATGAGATGGGATACATTGCGTACCACAAGGTGGTCCTAGAGCTAGGGCTAAAGACTTACATGTGTACCGTTTGTACAATTTCAAGTTTTTTATTGTTATTTATAGTCAATATCATACTACAAGTGTTGCAAGCTAGTTTTCGTGTACCACTGTAGGTACATCCTGCATTATCTTCTAACTCATAGTTTGTACCGCATGTGGTACTTGATGTACCACCCATGTAAAGTAGTGTCTTTAATGCATAATCACTAATTAAGCATGTATCAGATGTGTTACATCACGTACCACAAAATGGTATGCCACAGAAAGATTGCCTATTTTGAAAAAGCAATATTCCATCAACTGTAAAACTTGCACCACATGTAACACTAGTTTTTCAATACCTGATTACACGTTTTGAAATGTACTGCATGTACCATATTGTTTTTGTAAGTTAAATGAAACAGTGTACATAGCAACATTTTATTTGTGCTTTTCTAGTATCATACAACAAGTGGTACAAGTGGTACAATATGTCATACGGCACACAAATTAAGTTATACCTTGTAGTATTTAAAACAAAACTACTTCAACTTGTATATACTTGTATTTAATTTTGTAATTTTGACAGTATAATAGGTGGTACAATTGGTAAATTCTGTAGTGCCGGTGTTACCTAGGGGGCTAGAGCTAGGGCTAGGGCTAAAGACTTACATGTGTACTGTTTGTACAATTTCAAGTTTTATTTGTAGTCAATATCATACTACAAGTGTTGCAAGCTAGTTCTCGTGTACCACTCTAGGTACATCCTGCATTATCTTCTAACTCATAGTTTGTACCGCATGTGGTACTTGGTGTACCACCTATGTGAAGTAGTGTGTGTGATGCATAATCACTTATTAAGCATGTATCAAATGAGTTACATCACGTACCACAAGGTGGTATGCCACAGAACAAAATTGCCTATTTTAAAAAAGCAATATTCCATCAACTGTAAAACTTGCACCACATTAAACACTAGTTTTTCAATACCTGATTGCACGTTTGGAAATGTACTGCATGTACCATATTGTTTTTATAAGTTAAATGAAAAAGTATGTATAGTAACAGTTTATCTGTGCTAATCTAGTCTCATACAACAAGTGGTACAAGTGGTACAATATGTTATACGGCACACAAATTAAGTTATACCATGTAGTACTTAAAACAAAACAACTTATACTTGTATATACTTGTATGTAATTTTGATAGTATAATAGGTGGTACGATTGGTAAATTCTGTAGTGCTGGTGTTACCTAGGGGCTAGAGCTAGGGCTAGGGCTAAAGACTTACATGTGTACTGTTTGTACAATTTCAAGTTTTTTTATGTTATTTGTAGTCAATATCATACTACAAGTGTTGCAAGCTAGTTCTCGTGTACCACGCTAGGTACATCCTGCATTATCTTCTAACTCATAGTTTGTACCGCATGTGGTACTTGGTGTACCACCTTTGTAAAATAGTGTGTTTAATGCATAATCACTAATAATGCTTGTATCAGACGGGATACAACACGTACCACAAGGAGTTCCTAGGGGGCTAGAGCTAGGGCTAGGGCTAAAGACTTACATGTGTACTGTTTGTACAATTTCAAGTTTTTTCTATTGTTACTTGTAGTCAATATCATACACAAGTGTTGCAAGCTAGTTCTCGTGTACCACTGTAGGTACATTCGGCATTATCTTCTAACTCACAGTTTGTACCGCATGTGGTACTTTGTGTACCACCTATGTGAAATAGTGTGTTTAATGCATAATCACTTATAATGCTTGTATCAGATGGGATACATCACGTACCACAAGGTAGAGCTAGGGCTAGGGCTAAAGACTTACATGTGTACCGTTTGTACAATTTCAAGTTTTATTTGTAGTCAATATCATACACAAGTGTTACAAGCTAGTTCTCGTGTACCATAGGTACATTCGGCATTATCTTCTAACTCATAGTTTGTACCACATGTGGTACTTGGTATGCCACTTATGTAAAGTAGTGTGTTTGATGCATAATCACTTATAATGCTTGTATCATATGGGATACATCACGTACAACAAGGTGGTCCTATGGGACTAGAGCTAGGGCTTGGGATAAAGACTTACATGTGTACTGTTTGTACAATTTCAAATTTTTATTGTTATTTGTAGTCAATATCATACACAAGTGTTGCAAGCTAGTTACTCGTGTACCACTCTAGGTACATTCGGCATTATCTTCTAACTCATAGTTTGTACCGCATGTGGTACATGGTGTACCACCTATGTAAAGTAGTGTGTCTGATGCATAATCACTAATAATGCTTGTATCAGACGGGATACAACAAGTACCACAAGGTAGTCCTAGGGGGCTAGAGCTAGGGCTAGGGTAGAAGACTTACTTGTGTACTGTTTAAACTGTACTTACGGGGGACCCTTTACCAACCACGTGGGGTGGGGCCATACAGAAACTATCACGTGCACGTGATATTCTCCTGTATCAAATGAATAATATAATTATATTGATTTTTTGGTTGTGTAATGTGCGTCAATTTTAGTGTTAGCCAACACCCAACTTGCTTTGTGCTACACATATTATGGCCAGTTTGAAGGAGATTGTAGGTAGGGAAGGGCGTGTTTTCGAGAGGGAAACTTTAGCAAGTGTCCGGCAACTTCCTAATGCAACAGTGAGCAACGAATCACCGTATCTGCCTCTTCCAGGAATTGTAAATATCCGTACATCGCCTTATTTTGGACCTCGAAGGTACACTGTTAAAAATGAAGTGTTCCAGTAACACTGCTAGGAGCGTTCCCAGGAGAGGGAGGAATTTATGCCCCACCCATGTTTCCTGAACACTGCACGAGGGTTATAATATAACACTCTGAGAGGTGTTTGGACAACATCTTTAGCAGAGTTGTATTAACACCTTCTGCAAGCTTATTACAACACTAAGTAACATGTTTCAATGGCACTGCTAATAAATAATGACCACACCTCATTCACATAACCTCAAAATTTTTAGATAAATAAATGATTGACAATGAATATAATAAAAATAGATTGAATAAAGTAGCTAAACAGTTTTAAAGCTGTCTTTTCAACATGAGTAGATGAAATATCATGATATGCACTCCATTTATGATCCATCATGTTCAAGATAAATGTACCTGCATTGACACATAAAAATATAACATAAATCAATAAGCAATATACAAACACATTCATAAATGCTAGTAAACACATATTCTAAACACACACCCAGACTCAGCTAAACACTCAATTCTAAACACGCTCATAAATGCAACTAAACATAGTATCCAAAATATGTGACCCTCTACGGGAAAATCGGGCACAGCGCGGCAAGTGGCCCAATCCGCTGTAAATGCCGCCGTCAAAATACAGCTCTCAGTTTAGTAGTAAGTACAGTGGCTATCATGAGTGAAGCCAAGAATCTTGCTAGAGCATTAAACCTCAGCCACCGTGATGGTCTGGACATGATGGGTGGAGCTGACGCTGAAGCCATGGCTCCAGGAAGTGAGGACCCGCTTTCTGACTGTAAGTCACTTATTACAGTTAACTATAACCCTCATCAGTTCATCATCTTTTTTTCCCTTTTTTTTTTTAGGTGATGAAGAATTTGATGGCCATTTTACCAACTATTATGAAGGTAATAAATTTAAATTTAAAATTTTTTTGATAAAAAAACAAAACAAAACAACTTCTTATAAAGCTTCTAGGGATGTCTCATCGGCTCTGCTACTCCACTGTTTGAAGACGAAGATGACCTCTATGATCCTCTGGATTCTTTGGACTGCTCTGTACCAGACATCGAGCCTTCATCATTGCATCCTGACCACTCATCTGTTTTCTTGTCACCACCCCATTCCGACCCCACTTTTCTTTCCCCTTCCGATACTGTGTCCGTTGCCTGCCGACGGAACAGCATCATCTGTGTTAAGGAAAGGAAGAGGTCAAGAAGGCCATCACCAGCAAGGACGAAACGACTTACCTCAACTGAGCAGTTAGACCAGTTTTTAGCTTGTCACAGTCACCAACTCCTTCACCATCACCAATTCCTTCACCATCACCAGTTTCGTCCGCCCTTCTAAAAGAATTAGTACAGACATCAATTATTAATTTTTTTTTCAGTCATCTCTTTTAAATTATGTATCATCTATACAAGTAATACACACCTTTACTTTGTTCTTATGTCCAGTGTTATCAAAATCTATCTATTTACATTGAATACGCAATATAATTATCCCAACTCAGCTAAAACCACAAAAAAAAATACTCTAGTGGACAATAGTAAAAACAGACATTACCAAGATAAATAAAACTATTAGTGCAAACACCAACAAAAATGACTCTAGTGCATGTGGGCACTAATAAGAATGACTCTAGTACATGCGAGCACTAAAAAGAATAACTCTAGTACATGTGGGCACTAAAAAGAATGAATCTAGTACGTGTACACACTAATGAAAAACCACAAGCCCACCTCAGAACCACTCAGATTGCCTCGAAGGACAAAATTGAACAACAGGAAGTGAAACTGGAAGTGACATCATGTGACACGCCCACCAGTGAAGAAATAATTTGGCCTCAAGGACTTCGCCCGTACCTCCAAAGATCACCTGATTAGTAAATTATTTCATCGGGTATCGTAATTTCCTTACAACAAAAGCTACTACAATCAAACTAGCAATAACTAACTTAATCGAACATACTACAATTGACAGACACTAGCATGTGCTGACACTAATACGAATAAATCTAGTACGTGATAACGCTAATAAGGATGACTAGTACAGTGTAATCACTATGTGCATGCATGGTGTTAGCATTATGTGCGTGCACAGTGTTTGGTGTTAGCACTATGTGCATGCACCGTAATAGTACTAGTGTGTGCACAGTGTTTGGTGTTAGCACTATGTGTGTGCACAGTAATAGCACTGTGCGTGCAGTGTTAGCACTATGTGCGTGCACAGTAATAGTACTACGTGCATGCACAGTGTTAGCACTATGTGCGTGCACAGTGTTAGTAGTACGTGTATGCACAGTGTTAGTACTATGTGCGTGCACAGTAATACGTGCATGCAGTGTTAGTACTATGTATGTGCACAGTGCTAGCACTATGTGCGTGCACAGTAATAGTACTACGTGCATGCACAGTGCTAGCACTATGTGTGTGCACAGTGTTAGTACTATGTGCGTGCAAAGTGTTAGTACTGTGTGCGTGCACAGTAATAGTACTACGTGCATGCACAGTATTAGCACTATGTGCGTGCACAGTGTTAGTACTATGTGTGTGCACAGTAATAGTACTACGTGCGTGCACAGTGCTAGCACTATGTGCGTGTACAGAAATAGTACTACGTGCATGCACAGTGTTAGTACTATGTGCGTGCACAGTGTTAGTACTATATGCTTGCACAGTAATACGTGCATGCACAGTGTTAGTACTATGTGTGTGCAGTGCTAGCACTATGTGCGTGCACAGTAATAGTACTACGTGTTTGTACAGTGTTAGTACTATGTGCGTGCACAGTGCTAGCACTATGTGCGTGCACAGAAATAGTACTACGTGCATGCACAGTGTTAGTACTATGTGCGTGCACAGTAATACGTGCATGCAGTGTTAGCACTATGTGCGTGTACAGTGTTAGTACTATGTGTGTGCACAGTGCTAGCACTAGGTGCGTGCACAGTAATAGTATTACGTGCGTGCACAATGCTAGCACTATGTGCGTGCACAGAAATAGTACTATGTGCATGCACAGTGTTAGTACTATGTGCGTGCACAGAAATAGTACTACGTACGTGCACAGTGCTAGCACTATATGCGTGCACAGAAATAGTACTACGTGCATGCACAGTGGTAGCACTATGTGCGTGCACAGAAATAGTACTACGTGCATGCACAGTGTTAGTACTATGTGCGTGCACAGTAATACGTGCATGCACAGTGTTAGCACTATGTGTGCAGTGTTAGTGCTATATGAATGCACAGTGTTAGTACTATGTATGTGCACAGTAATAGTACTACGTGCGTGCACAGTGCTAGCACTATGTGCGTGCACAGAAATAGTACTACGTGCATGCACAGTGTTAGTACTATGTGCGTGCACAGTAATACGTGCATGCAGTGTTAGCACTATGTGCGTGCACAGTGTTAGTACTAAGTGCGTGCACAGTGTTAGTACTATGTGTGTGCACAGTGCTCGCACTAGGTGCGTGCACAGTAATAGTACTACGTGCGTGCACAGTGTTAGTACTATGTGCGTGCACAGTGCTCGCACTATGTGCGTGCACAGTGTTAGTACTATATGCGTGCACAGTAATACGTGCATGCAGTGTTAGTACTATGTACGTGCACAGTGCTAGCACTATGTGCGTGCACAGTAATAGTACTACGTGCGTGCACAGTGTTAGTACTATGTGCGTGCACAGAAATAGTACGACGTGCATGCACAGTGTTAGTACTATGTGCGTGCACAGTAATACGTGCATGCAGTGTTAGCACTATGTGCATGCACAGTGTTAGTACTATGTATGTGCACAGTACTAGCACTATGTGCGTGCACAGTAATAGTACTACGTGTGTGCACAGTGTTAGCACTATATGCGTGCACAGTAATACGTGCATGCACAGTGTTAGTACTATGTATGTGCACAGTGCTAGCACTATGTGCGTGCACAGTGTTAGTACTATGTATGTGTGCACAGTGTTAGCACTTCGTGTGCAGTACTACTTCGTGAATGCAGTGTTAGTATTAGTACGTGTATGTACAATGATAACAGTAGTGCATGCCTAGAGACTTACCATTATTCTTTTCTTCAATCAAGAACACCAGAACCTCAGTACAGATAGCAGCAGCCCAAGCACCATGAAATCTAGGAAATGAAAAGAAAAAAAAAAAGGTTACTAGCAACTACAGCAACAAAAAGTAGACAATCTAACTAGTTAACAATTACCTGTCTTCACATTTCAGGAACACCAGATCCCCAGTTGTCATAGCATATTGCAGCACTAGCATCATCAAAGCTAAAATGAAAGAGAGGAAAAAAAAAAAAAAAAAGAACAAGTATTATAAGGGCTACCTACAACTACAACGAGAATAGGAAACTAGCTAGCTAAAAAATCACCACCCAGTGTTCAGCATAGCAAGATACTAACTAACTATCCTCTTAGAACAAGAAAGACAAGCTCGCTAACCTTTTTTCCACCAGCAGTGTTGTTGAGAGAATAACTCCTTGTTGATGTTTCTACACAATGCGCGCGGTAAAAACCTATAGTATGCGGAGAGTGCGGTAGAATACGGAATCATTGCTGCCACGCCTTAGTGCCCGATTTTCCCATAGATGGTCACATATACACAAACATAACACAACTAAACACGCTATTCTAAACACACAAAAATACATAGAAATAGAAAAAGAAGCAAAACAAATGTGTTTGTCTACAAATACATTTTTTACTATTATCACTCTATATAGCATGATAATGCTTTTGAATAGTCTGGACAGCATGAGAACCCAAACTATAACAGGAACTAATCTTGTGGCATGTTTAATTTGGGGGAAATATTTGGGGAAAGAAGAAAAAAGAGCAAACTGAGGGTAAATGAATGGTTTATAATCAACTGCTGAACTAACAACTGTAATAATTTTGTGTTAACCTTTATATTCTTACTTTGTTAGTCTCCAAAAGCATCTCTAGATTTTCACAGCAGCACTTTTTTGTAGCCTAAAATTACATATGAAAAAAAATAAATAAAAAGAGTGCAGTAAATAATTTTTGAGATAACTCTCAGATATAGTCGGAAAAAGTACTGAACTAGCTACCTGCTAAATTCATTAATCATAAAGAAGAAATTACCTCTTCCGTGCTCAAACTCAACTTAAACGGCTAACTCTATTCAAATGCGTCACTTACATTATCCAAAACACTCTATTGTTTCCAATAATAAACACATATTTAAACTTACCATTTCTCCGAAAGATCCAAGGCACGATCTGCACTTAAAAACACCATATCCATAAAACTCTTCTGCAGGATAAGGAGGGCCAGGAATATTCTAATAAACGCTCTCCGGTAAAAAGCGGGTGCTTGTGCGCATCGCAATAAAAACCATACCGCGCATTCAGTAAGCACTCGATCAAATAGTAAACAAATTCTCAGAATTTTTTTGCCAAAGTTTGTACAGCAAGACGGTCTTCTGCGGGGATTTAAATAATGCATTAAATTAGACATTGCGTGGAGCAATGGCTAGATTTCTTCTATTTCCTGCCCTAGCTTAGCTATATACAAATAAGTAGCCAACAAAGTTACTGTCAATTGTAGAATTTAGATAGATAGCTATTGCAGCTAAGTTCCCTTACTGCTTGTTTATAAACTTCTATGAATGTATCAGTATATTGATAATGGCTTGAATGTTATCAGGTAAATAAATGCTAAACAAACAAAAAATGTGGTCATATACACCAATTTTCACAATTACACTTATTTCAGTGTTACTGGAATGCTGCAGTGTTTACACTTAGAATTAACACTGGCCTCAGTGTTACTATAACACTGCAAGGTTTTACACTCTTGATTTACACTTCAAAAGTGTTATTATAACGCTTCATTTTTAACAGTGTACCATAGATACAGAATTGACGACTTCCCTTCAAGAGCAGCACATTCTTATTCCTCTGTAAGAAATAAGCATACTGAATTCAAGGGTTTTCTATCTGGCAATCATGCTTTTCGAGACTCTAATGTTTCGATTGATTGTGACCAAGGTCTTGGTGATATGTCAAATAACAAACTAGTATCACGAGGTGTTCAAAAAGTGGATATTATAATTCGGGCGGCACAAAAGACTCCAGTTGTACTCATAGAGGTTGAATCAAGTAGCAATGTTGAAAACACAGTGGCCAAACTTTCGATCGGATTAATGAGTCAACTTCTATATTTAAGAAGACGTGGAATGTTTATCGATGAAGTCAAGGGTTTTTTCATGCCCGTTAATGAAGGATATGCTGAAGAAGTTACTGGTAAATTTCTTGATGAATACATTCAATTTGAGTTCTCCAGGAAAGCGTTAAAACGTGATGAGGTTGAAGACTCCATCGTTCAGGCTTGGCGAAATCAAAAGAATTTGGTACCATTGCTCAGTAATTCTTTTTTATGTCTTCCCATTAATCCACAAGTAATTCAAAGATGGTTTGGCGAAAACGCTGTTCAAGTGAGGTCTGGGCTTTCAATTGTCATACATGATAGTGAAAAAAAATTGTACTTCAAGTACAGTCTTGAGTCAAACAGTCAAGAATTGTCGTTAATGGTTCAAGGTAATAATGGTAATAGGCCTGCATTATCAGTCTATCCTGTTGGCTTATTCACGGCTTTTAATCGACCTTTCTTTCAATTTCCAGAAATGTTACCACCTATCAAAAAACACGAGGTTACTTCTAGTGCTATCTTGATTGAACTTGTAAATGGGACAATACAAGCACTACAAGAGTTGCATGAATTGGGCAATGCTCACAACGATGTGAGACTTGAAAATATTTGTTTTCGTCCCACAGACCATACTCCAGTCTTGATAGACTTTGGTAGATCTTGTGATGTGTCTGAATCTATTTGGACTGGTAGATTTGGAAATTCAACCATGCATGAGTTTCATGAAGCATCATGGATTGCCGGAAAACTTGACTTTAGGCAAGTGTCCATAATGATAACGTACATACAGAGTACGAGTGCTAGTATAGATTATCACCAAATAAAAGTGAATGATCAAGCCCATCAATTTCTTCAACAGATGTTCTTTCAAGGTATGTTAAATGTTTAGCATGAATATTATACCAATGTATGATCTCTCGTTTCTTTAGGTGTATATGACGGAAATTTGTACAACGACTGGTGTCGTTCACTTTGTGAGGATACACAGAATTGACAGACTAACTTTATTGCTTTTCCTTCTTCTCTTTTTTTGTTACAACATTTTATTTCATGATTTTCACAGCACACTGTAGTATAATTTGTTGAGACATCAATTTGTTATAGAGATGTACCACTTTTAATAAAGTTTATCACCAACTGAATAAACAAAAAAAAAAAAAAAAGACATATTACTACATAACAATGCAAAGTAATTGGGTTGTACCTCAACGAGAGCAACATCCATTGAGTAGCGAAATGGGTTAGGGACCAATTGTCGGTAAAAAGGCAAGAGAATTTCTAATAGGATGTGATAAACCTAAAGAAAATAAGGCCCGGTAAAATAATCCTTAAACGATTACAAAAGCTTTTAGTAATCATTCAAGTCAAGTCAATGATGAATAACAGTAGCATTAACTTCTAAATTGTATTCGTGAAAATTATTACAATATACTTACCTCATTTTCTGTCAATTTCAGTGTTTTTAGTGATAGGTCCTGTTCTTGGCACAGTGCCAGGTGTTGCCTTTTTTTAAGAGTAGAGAAGTAGAAAGAATGTCTCTGTGAGCTCATTACATTTTGACACTAAAGAAATAAAGAGTAATAATTACTGTTGATATGAAACAAGTAGACATGTCTTCTTTTTCCGTCACAAATGAAACCAATTCATTATAATATCTGCAAAAAAGAACTTATTTTCACTTTACTCTAATATATAGCTAATCATGTCAAACAGCTTTTTACTAGACTTTGCTATACATCAATTAAGTAGAAACAAATTTCATTTGCTTACCGACTTGAACTAATTTGGTTGGACTGTAAACACACAACAAAAGACACTATAAATACATTATTTTTAACGTTGTTGTGGTTTTGTGGCCTACAGTAGGGGTCAAAAAAAAAAAGTTCCCATAGCAACCAGACTCTTTAGTGACTAACAGAAAAATAAAATTATTTATATCGCCAACTACACTTATTTTTATGTAACTAAACTTAAAACAATGAAAGATTGCTGTTAAAAGTTCCTATTTCTTTAGTAGTCAGCTCTTCATAGCGAATAGGCAGCCCAAGATCGACCTCCTGCAAATATAACATTTTCGGTTTCAAATTACAGCATGGTCGTCAACAACTCTGCCGTATAGGTTGCACTATCTAATTGTAGGAAAATCATTGCAGGGCCAGTCAAAAAGTTTTCTGACGGTTGTCGAGAAAATCTCAGTTTTGTCTCCCAGATCAAGATAAAATGGCGTCTCTGAGGCACAAAATTGTGAATATCTGGAGATCCATGGCCCATTGAGCCAAAATCGCCGTGACTGGCCCTCGAGTAAGTCCTAAAGTAGCCAGTGGAGCTGTCACACTAAAGCTAGGAGTGATGATGAAGCCAAGATTTGACGCCGAAAATTTGCCTCAGGGGGTCCTCGGTCAAGCCTCGCTGGCTGCTCATTGAAAAGCAAGAGCTAGCTAATAAAGAAACTTGAACACATTATAATTTCATGTTTGGAGCATAGTTCATAAAAATAAGTGTAGTGGATGATACAAACAAAAACCGTAACTCATGAATAATTAATGAACAAGTTGTATAATCTGGCTGGCCCTAATTGCAGTAGTACAGACTTTAGAAAGTCCTTAAACCAACTCAACTTGACCCCTACTGTATTTGCAATTAAGGCCAGCCAGATTATGCACTTGTAGCCTATTTCTACTACCCAACTGGGTCCCAAGTTGTAGAATTATCTTAAAAATCAGCTGAATACTTCGGTAACCGGGGATTTGCATGATGACATCACAAACATCCTGTCACACCCACTGATGGTATCACTGCACACCGTGGTCCCATAGAAAATGTATTAGTTTTGCTGACCAGTAAAAGCTGAGGACTTTCATTATTAGTATTCCTGGGATTGAAATTTGGAGATGCTTATATAACCATTCTACTTCTAGGCTACCTACTACTATAATTTTTGATGGAAACATTTTTTAAAAACTTTTTGTCATAAAATTAAGATATCGTGTATTTACGTCCAAAAATTCAATAGGAATAAAAATCCTCCTTGCACATCTACTCATGACGTGTCTCTCGAAAGTATTGGCCGATGATAAAACTTTTCTACAGCCACCACATGTAAATGAAGTGGCTTTCCCCTACAAATAAAAATAGAATAATGTTAAGGATGCTACCACACGACCGAGGTAAAGTTGTTACCAAAATCAATTATTTTTTTATTCAAATATTTCTCATTGCTTGTAAGCCATTCAGAAATTTACTATTTACTTTTGGGAGTTTTACATACTTTGTGAGTAAGAAACTATGTTTCCCGTACGTAAGGGGTCAAGACATCAGGACCAATAACGTTTGATGGGTGTGGTCAACTTAATATTTTAGTAGCTCATCTTAAAGATATTTCAATTCTCATCATTTTAAGTACAGTACGAAAAAAGACACATGTATGACAAAAAAATGGTTGCATTCTCCCTTAATTAAATCAATTAATGCTATTCTACACCAATCAACAGTGCCTGCTGATTGCTATGTGCCACGACACTAAAAACAATACACTAATACATGTGAAAACTTACAGATCTCTGTAGCCTTTTACAGTAAGACTGGGGCTTTAACTAAAGTACGACATTAATCAACTACATTAATACCAGCAGTACTGAATCAATTCATACTTACATTATGTTTTAAGTGTAATTCGATTAATTCTCCAGATCTTGCATGTGGTTCAGTCGACAGTCCATCGTCCTAAATACGAAAGCAATTCATAATAAACTCATATCATTGCAACTGATTTCATTAATGCTATAAAAGCATAGTTACCAACTTCTGACAACAAAGTTGGGACGCACCACGCCCACTAATCCTACATTGGTGAAGTCCGAAGCGCGTTAAGCAAAGTTAATGTGACCTCAATTTATTATATCCAACTGAATAAATCTAATGCAAATGGTGAATTTTAAAATAACTAGTTAATTTATCTATGTAAAATTGTGTGCATATTAAGAGCGTGTCCGCAAAACAACTGGGACATTCACCAGAAATTCAACTAACCGGTCGGGACACAGGATATGCATAAAAAATCAAATGTTGACAACTATTTCAAAGTACTCTAAAACACATTAAATAATAATCAATTAAAACTTACAGTTGTTAATCCCAACATTCTCTGCAAGGTTAATACAAATATAAGAACTCAATTTGTAAACAAAAAAAACAAAACAAACCTCTATCCTCAATAATCGTTCTTCGATTTTTGTAAACTTTTGCTGAAAATTTAAATATTAAGCCTTTAATCACTTTTTGTAAACAAAACAAAAAACACAAAAACAAACTTACTGCACATTCAGCCGAACATGCCCCATCTAAAACATTAGTGGTACATTAAATGGATGCTGGTAAAGTGTTACCCCTAAATTTACCTCACTGACTTGAGACGGCGACAATGGAGGAGGGTTATGAGCAGACTATTAACACATAAAATGTTTAAAAATCATATTGCATCCGTATATAAATAAATATCTTCTACTTTTTCGAACATTAAAAATAAACAACAAACAATTACAATGGAGGATCTCACGAGACAATAACTTTTTTCTTTTTCGTGTCGATATAGTTGGACCTTTGCAACATGCAAGGCCACTCTATAATTGAATCTCCCAATCTCAACTTGAAATCATTAAGTCACTAAATTCCATTTCTATATATATAGATGCTGGTAAAGTGTTACCCCTAAACTTACCTCATCGACTGGAGCTTGTTCTTCTACTCCTTCTGAAGACTATTAACACATAAAATGTTTAAAAATCATATTGCATCCGTATATAAATAAATATCTTCTACTTTTTCGAACATTAAAAATAAACAACAAACAATTACAATGGTATATCTTTATAAGCAGCTCTACTTTATGTAACAGTAGTGGTACAATTTTATAACAAGCTTTAATCTATGTAACAGTAGTGGTACATTTATATAACCATCTCTACTTTAAGTAACATTTATGGTACATTTCTATAACTAGCTCTACCTTATGTAACAACAGTGGTACATATTTGCTTTATTCTATGTAACATTAGTGGAACATTCCTATAATTAAGTTTACTTCATGTAACAATAGTGGTACATCTTTATAAGCAGCACTACTTTATGTAACAGTAGTGATACATTTTTATAACCAGTTGTACTTTATGTAACAGCAGTGGTACATATTTATAACCAGCTTTATTTTATGTAACAGTAGTGGAACATATGGATAACCAGCTCTACTCTATATACCAAGCTCTACTCTGTGCAACAGCAGTGGTATATTCTTATAATTAATTCTACTTTGTATTACAGTAGTGATTCTATGTAACATTAGTGGAACATTCCTATAATTAAGTTTACTTTATGTAACAATAGTGGTACATCTTTATAAGCAGCACTACTTTATGTAACAGTAGTGGTACATATGTAACAGTAGTAATACATCTCTATAACAAGCTCTACTTAGTGGTACATCCGTATAACCAGCTGTACTCTATGTAACAAAAGTGGTACATTTCTATAACCAGCTCAAAATTTATGTACCATTAATGGTACATCCCTATAACTAGCTCTACTCTATGTAACAGTAGTGGTACATCCCTATAACCAAATCTACTTCATGTAACAGAAATGGTACATCCCTATAATCAGCTGTACTCTATGTAACATTAGTGGTACATTAAATGGATGCTGGTAAAGTGTTACCCCTAAATTTACCTCACTGACTTGAGACGGCGACAATGGAGGAGGGTTATGAGCAGACTATTAACACATAAAATGTTTAAAAATCATATTGCATCCGTATATAAATAAATATCTTCTACTTTTTCGAACATTAAAAATAAACAAACAATTACAATGGAGGATCTCACGAGACACTAACTTTTTTCTTTTTCGTGTCGATATAGTTGGACCCTTGCAACATGCAAGGCCACTCTATAATTGAATCTCCCAATCTCAACTTGAAATCATTAAGTCACTAAATTCAATTTCTGTATATATAGATGCTGGTAAAGTGTTACCCCTAAATTTACCTTGTGGCTAGCTGGCGGTTCCTTGTGAGGAGTACCAGACTATTAACACATAAATAAAAAAAAAATCACATTGCATCCATATATAAATAATTATCTTCTACTTTTTTGAACCATTAAAAACAAACAAAATATTACAATAGTCGATCACATGAGACACTAACTTTCTTTTCTTTTTTCGTGTCGATACAGTTGGACCTTTGCAACATTCAAGGCCACTGATTAATTGTATCGCCCACGCACATAAATTTAAAAAAAATATTGCATCCGTATATAAAAATATATACTTTTTGAACATTAAAAAACTAACAAACAATGACAATAATGGATCCCATGAAACATTAACTTCCTTTTTTTCTCTCGATATAGTTGGACCTTTGCAACATGCAAGACCACTCATTACTGGTAAGTGTCTCCGAACCAAAGAATAGTAAACAGAACTAATACAAAAGTAACACTTACTTCGCCAACTAGAACACCATGGCAGTCCTACAAGTATATAAACAAATTTAGAAAATGCCAGAAAACAAACACTAATAATAATACTAACCTTAAAATAACGCTCTACCACTTCTTCTAATAAAGAAAAATTCACTGTAAACGTCCTGCAATAATATGCAAAAGATAAGTTTGTTTCTTAAGCATGTTAAATAACTTACTTGTTCCTATAATTCTTCCATAGAATGAAACCTTTAAGTTCCCTCAACACTTCCTTGAACCCACCTTCCGATATCTTGATACTGTTCATTACCTCTTTCTTAGAAAATACAACTACATGTCTATTCTTAGAAACATGGTGAATAACTTTTCGACAACAAATTAATGCCTGTGGGAAATAAATTGAACACATATAAGTGTTCCACACATATACATATATATAAATATACGTACTTCCACCTCATATGGAGTGAGACGAAGACACTGAAGGCACAAGTGTTTTGCCTCCTCTGAGGGTGGCTTCATAAAACCCCTACAAATCTGGTGTTCCCAGACATCACATGAATCGCACCCGATCAGGTTATCGTTGAACTAAATATAGATCAATAAAATAACCTATATAAAACAAAAAACAAAAAACAAACATACTTGTGAATCTCCACAACCACACTTTAAATGTATTTCTTCCTCCATCAGTCTGATCTAGCTAGCTACCGCCTATGCCAACCACGATGCAGTAGCGTGCGTTCACTGACACGTGCGTTCACGTGACTTCCGGCAAAGTGTCTCGCGAGGCCATACCCTATTACCGACACAGCGGTCACGTGATTGTAGATAACTGATTCATTTTAAATATGGCTACTAGGGCTCTTAGGAGTATTGAGCAGTCTCCATACTTAAATGGTAAGAATTTGTCCAGCAAAACTGGCTAGAGCGATGTGTAGCTAGTCTGGCGTCTCAACAATTTTCCTTCTATTATTATTGTGCGGTGGCATAGGTAAAGGTGTTATAATTGTAAGGCTACGATGCTTAGAGCCGCAATATTCTTTAATTTAAGGATATATTTAGACAAATAATTCATCATCATAGAACCTCAGCATTGGGAGAGTGAGTTGAATTATAATTACAGATGGAAATGTGGAAGGGTTATATAGAAATGAAGTGTTAATGATAAAAAGTGTTATTGGGGAAGTTCATGCGATGAAGTGTTGATAATAACTGTTTGTGGCAGTCGATAAATTATAAAGGAATAATTAAAATTAACTCGAACGAAAGATTTAGATAGAATGGGGAGAAGGTAGATTTGATAAGGAGTATGAGGAGAATTGTATTGGGAGGCTATTTGAAGTTTATGTACTCACATTAATTAAGAAGGTTGTGATTAATCTGAA
>WLWD01005614.1_pt1 | contig 17745 bp, 8 predicted proteins | sample 6712731 | NCBI WGS metagenome assembly WLWD01 (sample SAMN12718690, study PRJNA576275) | sponge metagenome | isolation source: marine sponge | host: Mycale hentscheli | place: New Zealand: South Island, Marlborough, Capsize Point | collected 2014-11-01
TTCTCTTGTTCTCCTAGCTTCTTCTCTTGTTCTCCTAGCTTCTTCTCTTGTTCTCCTAGCTTCTTCTCTTGTTCTCCTAGCTTCTTCTCTTGTTCTCCTAGCTTCTTCTCTTGTTGTCCTAGCTTCCTCTTTTGTTCTCCTAGAATCTTCTCTTGTTCTCCTAGCTCCTTCTCTTGTTCTCCTAGTTTCTTCTCTTGTTGTCCTAGCTTCTTCTCTTGTTCTCCTAGCTTCTTCTCTTGTTCTCCTAGCTTCTTCTCTTGTACTCCTAGCTTCTTCTCTTGTTCTCCTAGCTTCTTCTCTTGTACTCCTAGCTTCTTTTCTTGTTCTCCTAGCTTCTTCTCTTGTTCTCCTAGCTTCTTTTCTTGTTCTCCTAGCTTCTTCTCTTGATCTATTATTTTATTTTCCTGTTCCTTGTTTAGATTCTTTACTTCTATCATTTGCTCTTGTAATTTCAGCCCGAGTTATTCTTTACTCTCTACAGCTAGAGTAGCAGTTAAGGTGAGGTGTTTCAGGCCATTATCTCTGGCATGTTCCTCCTGGTCTTCTCTAATGAATCGATCCTCACATCCTACTCCCTTGAACTCGCACTCCACCTCTTCCAGACGACATATCTTCATGTGGTCTTCCATCACTTCTCGCTCTGAGGGGACACTTGGTGTCCACATACTGACAAGTTGTCCAGGTCAGGGTCCAAGTGAAGGTCTAGCTGGTCCAGTGTCCCAGACCAGACACACCCCCTCTCTTTCATGTTGCAGTAGACTTGGAGCTGCTTTACTCGATTCTGATATTTCTTAAACTCCACCATGGAAAACTCTCCTTCACCACATACTGGGCAAGGCTTGTCTTGGTTCTTAGAGTCCACTATGCAAGTGTAGCAGAAGGTTTCTTCACAGCAACTGGTATAGACCAGTCTCCTAGCTACCAGAGTACACTTCTTACAGTAGAAGTCTTCAGGAACAGAGTCTATAAACTCACACTTGTAGCCTTGATTGGTAGCCATTTTGAGAAGGAAACTTGATTAAGTTGTAGCATTATAGGTACACACACACACATATGACAAATGACAAAAATGCAAATACAAACAAGTTGATATAATTTCATTACCACAGGTAGACAAAGTGTTGACTGTTTTATATTATTTATTGCATGTGTCAGCATACAATATTTGGAGATAATTTATCAGTATGCATAAATATTCTCATGAGCCAAAAGCGAGTGCAAATAATAGAGTGGATTAAAATGTCATCCCTATATCGTACGATGAGTGTAATAAATTGTTAATTATACCTTGGATATTTTTCCAAAATAATCTATAAACTGCTTGAAAGCCTTGTCATTAAAAATAACTTTGCCATCTTCTAAAATTACACTCGTCAAAAACTATACATAGGTGCTGTATGGTTAAATATACTGCATGTAAAATTATTTAATTTAATAGTGAGTGGGGTTACGCCCACACAAGATGACAATCACGATGTGACTCTCGTGACATGCTATCAAAGCAAACATATCAGCCATTGTGAAGAAGAGTCAGTAATATCCTAAACGCATCCTGATCCAAAGCCTATTACTTTAGCTGTGCAGATGTATCTGAAGTCAATGCTTCACTTTGATATAACTACTCCTCATAATAAGTTTAGATGCCTGGACTATGATACAAACATGATATCCAATGAAACGGCAGCAACAGACACTAATTCCCTCACTGCCTAAATATCGCATCTTACTTATCAATGTATTTAAAGTAAGCCAATTGGTGCCCAGGGTTTACAATGTCAGGTTTTCCAATAAATATTTACTGTATGCAATCGGCCAGTGTTGGGCCTTCTAGCAGTACAACAGACTGACAAAAAATATAAAAAAGTATGTCCACGTTGAGTTGGCGCGACACAAATGTGGCAAAAGAGGAATGCATTTGGCAAAACCGGAAACCAATTAAGGTCACATGATAGTTAGTAGTAGCTCAAACGCGCTAAAACGTCGACGCCCACAGTACGGGGCGGGTCCAAGGTGCGCATTATTACCATAAGTTTACTTGTTGAACTGAAAAAAAGCTATGGCAGTTTCTTCTGCGCCTGTATTCAATATATGCCTGGTTATAATTAATCACTCGTAGTTTATTGTTTATTGTTTATATGAGCTTCTAGTTGTGCGCTAAAACTGGCTGAAGGTGCTGAATGCACATTCCAGTATTACTTTGTCCTTCATTCATATTATCATTTTATTCATGATTTTACTATATTTTCTATCTACTTGTTAAATTTCAATTTTTTTTAATTATACAAAAAAAATTGACATATATTATATAATTTTATGATGACATGAAATTGTGGTAGCTACAAGCAGCAGTTGCATTTGGAGGGTGGTAAGTAGCATTCCCATAACCATAGAGAACTGTACCTATATAGATATGAGGAGTAATGAACAGCTAAAGTATAAATAGTGGCATATAGAGTCTATGATGAATTATATATCTTATTATCTTGGTCAGCATACAGTAAATTAGCTGAGTTTCTAAATAAATAGGCCCTATTTAAACAGGTAAGAAAATTTGAGTGGACAAACAACCCGTGTTACGAACGTACCTCACATTGTAGCTTGCTCTTGTTAAGTAGCCTTGAATAATAAGAAATTCCTGAGCCTAAAATGAACCAGAATGTCAAGCAGAAGGGTAGAAAAGAAGTCACCAAACTACGACAGCTTTTGTTTACAATTGTCTCTGTTGTATTGCGCACATGGTTGGCCCGGTTTGAGTGCGTGACTAAATCCTGCCGCATGTAGCGCGGGAAATGAGTGGTTTTATTTATTCCCATAGACTTTTCTATTGAGTTTTGAAACTGCACTTTCGGCTCCTTTTGTACCTGGAGTAGAATCTTGTAGTTAAAAATTACAGCTGGTAAAAAACAAAAAATAAATAAATAAATAAAAAACAAAAAACAAAACAAAAAACAAACCAGAGAGAGAGAGAAAGAGAGAGAAAAAAAATACTTGGGGTGGGTCCTCTCTGTCCTCTGAAGACCCACCCCAAGTATTTTCTTTCTCTATCTCTTGTTTTTTTTTTTACCAGCTGTAATTTTTAACTACAAGATTCTGCTCCAGCTGCAAAAAGGACAGTAAACAAACTCATTCTGATCATGTGCATGAACAACTCTTTATAATATAGTCATTTTTTAAATTTTTTGTCAGTCTGTTGTACTGCTAGAAGGCCCAATACTGGCTGATAGCATACAGTAAATATTATTGGAAAACCTGACATTGTAAACCCTGGGCACCAAGCTTGGCTTACTTTAATATCATCAGCAACAGACACTAATTCCCTCACTGTCTAAATATCTTATCTTACTTATCAATGTATTGACTAGGTGAATGTGCAGATCCTGTAGTAAAAAATGAGTAAGAACCAAAATATCCACAACAATTGTAAAACTGAAAAAAAAATTCATACCTAGAACATACAATCCCTGTCTAAACGAAAGTGCAGTGCTCCTGGCAAGAGTAATGAAGATGCTGATTTTCTTTGCTTTACTTGTTGATATTCAATTTTAAATGCAGCAAATTTCCTAGAAACGTTAATAAATGAAGAAGCACAAGAAGTATAACAACCAAATCCAGTCTTGTGAAAGTTTTACAAGAAACTAAGACTGACGGAGTGCTTCATGTACCACTAGTGGATCACAACAAACCTGTCAAGATACAATGTGTAGTATTAGACATAGGAGTTTTCGAAATGATGTTGTTGTTTTTATGATGTAGCAAAAAGATATTTAAACCAGCAGCTCACTAACACATCCAGTAGTATAAATATTACATACTTGTACCGTAATTGGTAAAATTTGCTCAGTCTAAAGTTATTAGAGAAACAATATAAAGATATGGCAGATTAAAAAATATTGGAAGTCAGCGGATAGTTCAATAGCTTCAGACACACAGGGCGTTTATTTTCTTCACTCATTTTCTAACAAAGCAAGACTTTAGTACTTCTTTTGTGAAATATAGAGAAGGACAAAAGTTTCTGAGTATTGTGGGTCCACTATCTTTTACCTGGATGACATTTCAATAAATTAACCATAACAACAGCTGCATTGAAATCTATGCAAGAGGAAACCGATACAAAAGTTAACCTACCCTCAGTAAATTATGTTTTTAATGAAGGAGTAGGAGTGATTATTCAAGCGAACAACACAGATATTATCAGTACATCGCCTATTAAATACACAATCAAAATAAGAGATCTAGCACTTGTATAGTGTTGTAGTTGACTGCATCATTTGAGGTATGAATAATATTGTTGTTCTCATAATGTGCATTCACATTCCTTCTTTCTTAATTGGAACCATTCAAGTTGCTTTGACAGTAAAAAAAAGAAAGAAAAAGGCTACATATAGCGAAAACTATAGGCATAAGTTGATATACTCTGTTCCTATTGCAAGAAGTGTACTCCAGGAGCTAGTGTTGTAGTTGACTGCATCATTTGAGGTATGAATAATATTGTTGTTCTCATATGTGCATTCACATTCCTTCTTTCTTAATTGGAACCATTCGAGTTGCTTTGACAGTAAAAAAGAAAGAAAAAGGCTACATATAGCGAAAACTATAGGCATAAGTTGATATACTCTGTTCCTATTGCAAGAAGTGTACTCCAGGAGCTAGGAGACTGATCTGTACAGTTGCTGTGAAGAGACCTTATATCAACAATTATAAAGAATGCTGTGAATGCTTGTTAATGCCAATTATATAAACGAACAATGTGCCTTCCAAAAGGATCAAATTTTAATAATTAATAAACTCTTCCCAGGCATTGACTATTAACGCTATCCACTTCAGTTGCTTTGTCACACCCTCGAGGGTGTGCAGATTCCTACTTACAATTGAAACACCTCATCTTAGCTACTACACTACTTGTAGTGAACAACTTATGATCCTTGCTGTGTTTGTCCTCGTTAGGGTCACTACTGAAGTATGAATAGCATCATTATCTATCATGAATGCATGCAATAACGATATTCATAGTCCCCTGAAACTTCCTTAATTGGAGCCACTCGGCTAGATTTGTGTATTTTTTATTTTACATGTGAAAAATTGGCTGCCAGTAGTCAAGGCTATAAGTGTGAGTTCATAGATTCTGTCCTGAAGACTTCTACTGTAAGAAGTGTACTCTGGTAGCTAGGAGACTGGTCTTTACCAGTTGCTGTGAAGAAACCTTCTGCTATACTTGCATAGTGGACTCTAAGAACCAAGACAAACCTTGCCCAGTTTGTGGTGAAGAAGACATTTCTATAATGGAATTAAAGAGATATCAGAGTAAAGTAAAGCAGCTCCTAGTCTATTGCAACATGAAAGAGAAGGGGTGTTTCTGGTCTGGGACACTGGACCAGCTAGACTCTGACTTGGACCCTGACCTGGACAACTGCCAGTATGTGGACATCGAGCGTCCTCTCAACTGCCTACTGATCACCCCCAAGATCAAAGTAAAGCAGCATCCAAGAGACCTCATATCTGCCAGCACTGGGCTTCAAAGCTACATACGAGGAGGTAGTAGACACACACTTGTCAGAGTGCAAGTATGTAGCCTTGCAGTGTCCCAATATGTGTGGGGTGAGTTGTGAGAGAGAAGTGATGGAAGACCACATGAAGATATGTCGTCTGGAAGAGGTAGAGTGCGAGTTCAAGGAAGTAGGATGTGATGATCGATTCATTAGAGAAGACCAGGAGGAACATGCCAGAGATAATCTCCTTAACTGCTACTCTAGCTGTAGAGAGTAAAGAAGAGTTACAGCTGAATTTACTAAAATTAAATAAAAAACACAAAGAGGAAGAAGAGAAATTGAATATGAAAATTGAGGAACAAACAAATACGCTAGGGGAACAGGAGAGAAAATTAGTTGAACACGAAAAGAAGATGGGAGAGCAAAAACTGAGACTGATAGAACAAGAGAAAAAGTTGGGAGAGCAGGGAAGAAAGCTGGTGGAACTAGAGAATAAGCACGAAAAACATAGCAACTTATCAACTGAGCTAAAAGCAATTCAAGCAAGTAGCACAGATGCTCATCACCTGTGGCTGAGCTAGCTGGAACAGGCACTGCAGGAATCCCTAAAGGCAATCACTCATTGCACCACTATTACCCACTCTGGCCTTCACAGGAGATTTGTGATGGAGAATTTTAGCAGTGAAAGAGAAAAAAATCGGCCAAATGATTGGAAGAGCCCAGCCATGCACACACACACTTGAAGCTACGGATGCCAACGGATACAAAAGTGGGCATAACACTTCGATTCACGTGGACCTTTCACCAACATCTGGAGAGTTTGATGATAGCGTGAAGTGGCCAGTCACCACGTAAGTGACCATAGAGCTCATCAATCAATATAGAGGAGAGAATGCAAAGTATACTAAAGAAATGATATGCAAACAAGACTTGACAGCCTTCTTTGCTTTCTCACGCATTCGAAACGGGTTTATCGAGCATGGAAAACTAAGCAGGTTTGTAATTTTTAATCAATTGTTCTTTCATGTCAGCGAAGTGAAATATTATAGATTTAATGTTTTAATCATTTTTAATAATACAATGTCATTTTTTGTCAGAATAAAAGAGTCAAAGACAAAGCCAATACTATTCAGTGCAAAGGCACGACAGTATCATAAACATATAGCAACAAATGTATAAAACTACGACACTTATCTTAAATATGTTGACACACATTACCCAGTAATTAACAAACTAACTCTTACAGTCACTTAATTTACTTGGGTTTTGATTTATAAATTGATAAAGTGTCACTTCAAGCACTTCTGATGTTGAGTGTTGGAACAATAAAATGAATATTCATAATGGTGGCTCGTGATACACAGCTGTTTGTGTCTACAGCAGTGCACTTAGGGTAAATAGTCAGTGCTTATAAATATTCTGTATTATAAATCTTTAAATTCATTCACATCACATGACTACATTTAAACCGACCTCACACAGCTGTCAGCCATAAGCTGCCACATGTTGAACTACTCATAAACACATTCCGGGCTCTTAAAAATATATTTAAAAATTCACATATACTTTGAACCTGGTTACAAATATTGCAAAATTATCATATGAATAGTAGTATGGTGCCATTTTTATTCCTCAGCACGTCCATATAAGACTTCATTTCTAGTGAAGTGTTTTTAAAATTCTTCTTACAACAGAAGAATGGCTGCCAGCCCAGGTTACAATTGTGAGTTTGTAGACTCTGCGTCTGAAGATTCCTACTGTAAGAAATGCAACCTGGTCGCAAGGAGAATGGTTTTCGTAAGCTGCTGCGAAGAAACCTTCTGCTATGCTTGCATTGCTGCCATCCAGCAAGAAGGCCAACCATGCCTCGAATGTGACGAGGAAGAGTTTACCTTGATAGAGCTCAAGAAATACCAGACCAAGTTGCTTCAGTGTCAAGTTTACTGCAGCATGAAGGAAAGGGGGTGTGCCTGGTGTGAGAATCTCGACAAGCTGGATTCTCACTTGGACAACTGCCAGTATGTGGACACCAAGTGTCCCCTCAACTGCCAGCAGGTAAGGCCATGCACAATTTGATAGTGTCTTGGAAGCATGCCAGGGCAATGTGTACGCATGTGTGTAACTGTAAGTGTGTGTGTGTGTGTGTGATCATCCAAGGAAAGGACTACTTGGTTGCATGCGAAGTTGCAGCATTGAAAACAGAAAAAAGCTAACTTAGCTCACTGGACTAGCAACAACTGAGAGTACATTTTATCATGGCTATCAATTTTGATTTATTTGTCTTGTTGAGGTATAGCTTACTTCTCCATTCATTACAGAAAAGAATTGGTCTGTTCTTATCAAATACTGCCACAAAAATTCTAATGTCCAAACATCTACTTTACCTTTTTCTTTGATATAATCAAGAAGTGGTCAAAATCATGTAATAACATTAATAATGACCAGACTTAGGCCTATCGCATCAGTACATAATATATTAACATATTCAAAATGTCAGATATAATGTCCTTGGTTTGCCAGTAACAAAATAATAAAAACAGCAGCAACTAATTATTGCTATTATTCTATTTGCTCAGGTCATGCCAAAGTATCAGATAGAAGAACATGTGGCTCAAGAGTGTGCAAAGAGACCTTACGCTTGCCAGCACTGCGGCTTCAAAGATATTTATGAGAAGTTGATCAATACACACTTACCAGAGTGCCCATATGTCCCTCAGCAATGTCCGAATTCATGCGGGGTGAGCTCTGCACGCAAGGATATAATAGATCACTTGAAAACATGTCGTCTGCAAGAAATGGAGTGCAAGTTTCGCAGCGTTGGATGTGAGGATCATTTCACTCGAGAAGATAAGGACGAACACGCCACACTAAATATACAAAAGCACCTCACCTTAACAGCTTCTCTAGCAGTAGGGAGCAAAGAACAGCTCCAGCAAATGCTACTTGATCTAGACCGGGAAAGTAAGGAAGAAATTAGCAAACTGAAAACAGATTTAGGAGAACAAGACATGCAGATAGGGGATCAAGAGAAGAAGATAATGGAACTTCAGAAACAGCTTGGAGAGCAAAAAAAAAAGTGTGGGGAACAAGAGGAGAAGCTAAGGGATCAAGAGAGGAAGGCAGAAGATCAAGAAAAGAAGATAAGAGATCAAGAGGAGAAGCTAAATAAGCTAGAAAAAGAATTTCAAGAATCCAAAACTACTCTGTCGGACTGCATCAAATTCTTACACCCTAACCAAAGATTTGTGATGAACAATTTCACCAAAGAAAAAGAAGAAGACCAGGTCAGCAAGTGGAAGAGTCCAGCCATGTATACACATTTGTTTGGTTACAAGTTCTATATAGGAGTGGATGCCAACGGATGCGGTGGTGGGCAAGGCAGGTCCATTTATGTAGACCTCTGGCCAATACCTGGAGAGTTTGATGACAAGCTGCAGTGGCCAGCAAATGTTCAGTTCACTATAGAGCTTATCAATCAACAGGGAGGGAAGAACACCACACATACACGAACATGTACATGGGGAAGGAAGACAAGTAACCACTTCCCTCTGTCACGTATTCAGTATGGGTTCATTGAACATTCCGAGCTGAACCCATTCTTGGCTGATGACGCATTATACTTTTACGTCAGCAACATTAAACTGATGTAGCGTGGTTATTGAAATAATGCCACATAAACATATTTTTGGGTTATTAGCATTGAGTTTTAGCAATTGTATGCTCGTGTAAACATAATTTTTTTCTGTTTTTTTGTCATAAACTTATTTTGGAACATTAATGAAAAATTGGATACAGGTTACATGTATATATATATATATGTTATATACATGAGTCAGAGTGTGATATGGCAAATTATTTCAGGAGAGGCTAATTTATTTTCACAGCCAGAGGCGAGTGAAAATAAAGTCTGAGTGAAATTTCTAGCCGTATCACTCTGACAAGTGTGATAATTATTCTACCCTAGATATCTTCACTTACTGTAGTTTGTACTAGGACCTAACTCACTTGGTACAAAGTTGGCTGTAGGGTTCCCCAAACCCCCAGCTGTTATTTTCCCAGCTGTTCTAAGTTTGGTAAGCTACACACTGAGGAAGGTAGCTGTAAAACCTGGAAAAGTGGTGAACTTGGCATTTGCTAACTACAAGGGTAATGAGATTGCACAATACAGCATGAAATAACAAGCATCATGAAATTCACTGTCGCATACCTAAACAAATCATAGTGAAGATATCTAGAATAAATATATATATATATAATCCTCTCTAGATATCTTCACAATGTTATTCTAAGGTAGGAAATAACTCACAATATTCCAAGGTGTTATTCCACGCTGTATTGTGCAAGCTCATTACCCTAGTAAATATCAGCTGGGGTTGGGAAGCCCCTACAGCCAATTTCACCCCTGAGTTACTAGCCCTAGTACAAACTACTTCAGTGAAAATATCTCACATGGAATAAACCACTCATTACACTCTGTCAGAGTGATATTTCACTTTCAGGCTTTGTTTTCATTCACCTCTGGCTCTTGAAAAATAAATTAGCTTGCTCATGAAATATTTCAGCCATATCTCACTCTGACTCAAACCCATTACCCTAGTAGCTATAGCAACTGGCCTAGCTCACCAGTTCTCCTGGTTTCTAGGTTGTTACAGCCACCTTCCTCAGGAGTAGTCTACACAACCAGGGTTAGAGCAGCTGCAAAAATATCAGCTGGGGGTGGAGGAGTCTCTACAGCCATCTTTACAGCCCTAGTTTACAAACTACAGCAGTGAAGGTAGCCTTAGAATAAACCACTATTACACTCAAGAATAAACCACTATTACACTCAAGAATAAACCACTTAAGGCCACTCCCTCACCCCACCCCCATGCCCACAAGTGACACTGTAAACACAGGTCCCTACACAATAAGTTCAGGAGAGGATTCACTATCTCTACTAATCCTAATGAGCCGCAATTAATTTTAGCTTACTAACCGAAGGTGGGGTCCTTCAGTCCAAGTGTTAGACTCCCCTGTAGCCTTCCTTAGAAACAGAGTTCTGTGAAACCATCAGGAAAGCTTTATAGCTTTGCTTTCGCCTCCCATAATGCCAGGTAGGACTGGAAATTTAGGAGAAACTATACAACACTCGCGCGAAGTTCATTAAAAAAAAGTAAGTATGTAATGCTTCGCGTGCGCGCAGTCACTCAACACCTGCCCCAATTGGAGTGCAGTTTATGTGGTTAAATAGCTCATCCTGTGTGCTTTATTTTAAACTCTAATGAGCCATAGTTGTAAATGAGGAATGGAAAAGACGCGCTATACAAACGGTAATGGTAAAACATAAAGATTGGATTCTTCCCGGGTGGTGTGAGTACTGAAGTAGGGATGACAAAAAAAAATTATACATAAATAAATGTCAAATTGACCTGAAACTTTGTACACAGCTTCAGAAAGCTTTTACCTACAGAATAAAAATATAAAAATAAGAAGTCAAAAAATGAAAAAACTATTCTTTTAAAAATTGTGTAACCCTAACTGGGCTAGCTCACCCTCTGCGTACAAGAACACCACTAATTGAATACATGTATAATTTCCTCCTCGTTCTTAATATAAACATTCTAATTAGTATATCTTATACATGAGTAAAAGAATAAAGCTTCTCGTGAGCTACATATGAACTGATACGCTAAATACATCCTCATAATTATTGTGCGATTGAAAATGTCTCAGTAAATAGCATTGGTGGTAAGATGTAACACATTCCTACCTGCAACAGAACTCTGAAGGTGCGAGAGAAACAGTATCAACATTGTGATTTCCTTCTTTTGCTGCCAAATTCACTCCAACACACTAAATAAGAATAATGTTAAACTAACAAGCTTCGCAAAATATTTATTATCATTCAACTCCCCCATTCTTTTCAAATCAGCAATTGTCATGGGTGTAGGAAGCAGTTTTAAAGTGTAGAGGCTAATCAAGCTGTCACATTTGCCACGCCTACAATATTGGGTGGTGCTTAAATGGTTTAAATGTAATTAATCCAAAAATTGACATATTAGTAAATTGATGTAAAATTTATAAAACATCATATATACTAATCAATCATGCCGATTAGCTAAACATATCTTGTCAAGCAAGAAATTTTAAGCTTGACAGAATCTTAAAAAACACTGACTTTAATCTTAACCTGTTTAGATAAACACTTTGTTACAGTGAATGTACAGAGTAATCAGCTATCCCATACAAGGCTTGATTGAGAACTTATTTTGTCCCCGACATTTTAGTTACCCGCTGCCAAAAAAAAAAAGCACAAGAATGATCAAACAGATTTAAATCGTTTCTGAAAAAAGTGTAGCGGCCATGGCTGCTATAATAATACGCTTGCGTGTCAGTAACGACGACGACCAAACGGTGTGCGTAGTCATGAATAATTCATGAGCTACGTATGGCTTGGTAAGGCGTAGTCATTTAATGTTAGGTAGAGTATCGTCACATCCAGTAGAAAGTGCTGGTTACTTCTAAAAAAGCGGGTGCAATAAGCGATGGAATTGGAAGGCGGCGTAGGTTTCAAAAAGGAAGGCGAAAGTACGAAAGAGAAGGTAAAAAGCGACCAATTGCAACTAAAAAGCGGGTGGAATTGGCAAGGGAAGGAAGGGAAGGCAAAAAATAACCGAGCGATGAATTCATGAGTAAAGGCGGGGGGGGGGGGGGGTAGTTTTCAAAAGGAAGGCGAAAGTACGAAATAGAAGACAAAAGTTTCTCAAAGTAGGACAGAAATAGGAGAGGACAGAAATAGGAGAGGTAGACAAAGGAAAAGGGGACTCCATGACTCAAGAAGAGCTGAAGAAAGGAGAGGTGGGTTATAAGAAAAGCTTGGATAGTTCAGAAAAAAGAGAGCAGGAGAGGGAAACCAATGGTAGAGAACGATAACTGAGCACCTTAACCAATGGTAGAGAACGATAACTGAGCAAGATAATTTGTGCTACTGCATTCTTACTTTGCAATACGTCAAGCGCTACTATGTGGCGGGGTACTTGCTAGTAGAATATAAAATCCCTATGGAATTAAAGCAAGAGTTGGAGAGTATACATGTGTGAGTGAGAAGTGAATGCATGTGTTGGTATGAAGGGAAAACTTACATTTCATGTTCTTATAAACCACGCTAATCACACTAAAAAATATAAACACTTAAATGGCTTTGATATAAAAAGACAATGTATCATTGTCCAAGAATGGGCCTAGTTTAGAGTGTTCAATGAACCCATTGGGAATTCTTGTGAAACCAGTGTAGTAACCTTTATCCCTTTCCCATGTGATGCTTCTGGTACACTTCACATTATCTCCTCCTCGATGGTTGATAAGTTCTATAGTGAACTGTGCACTTGCAGGCCATTGTAAATTATCATCAAATTCTCCAGACATCGGCCAAAAATCTACGTAAATCGACTTGTTACGACCTGTTTTATATCCATTGGCATCAACTCCGATACAAAACTTGTAGCCAAACACACGTGTGTACATAACCTGACTCTTCCAGTCACTAGACTTGTCTTTGGATTTTTCCATGCTGAAATTCTTCACCACTATTCTAGTATTTAGGCTGAGAACTTTATTGTAATGAGAAATTGTGTCCATAGTTTCCTGCAGTGTTTGCTCCAGTAAACTTAGCTTGACGCTATGAATTTCTACTGTATTCACTTGAAATTCTTTCATTTCAGTTACTGTCGTTCCCACTTTCCCAAGGCTTGTATTTTGTTCCCTTAACTTTATTTCTTGATCAACAAGCTTGCTCTCTTGCTCCTCCAGTTTCTTTCCTTGTTCTCCCAGCTTATTTTCTTGTTCTGCTATCTTCTTCCGTTGCGCTTCCAGCTTCTTATCCTGTTGTTGTAACTTAGTCTTGTGTGCTCTTAGCTTATTCTCATGTTCTCCTATCTTAAGCTCTTGCACCCTCAGTTTGTTCTTCTGCTCAAAAAAGTTATGCTCTTGTTCTTTTAGTTTCTTCTTCAGTTCAACTATCTGAATGTTTTGTTTCTTTATCATCTCCTTCAGTTTCTGTTTCTCTTCATCGTGTGTCTTGTCCAGCTGAACTAATTTCCGACACAGCTCGCTATGTTTGTTAACCGTTAGAGAAGCAGTCAAGGTGAGATGCTTGTATATGTTCTGCTTTACATGTTCCTCCTGGTCTTCTCTAATGAATCGATCCTCACATCCTACTCCCTTGAACTCGCACTCCACCTCTTCCAGACGACATATCTTCATGTGGTCTTCCATCACTTCTCGCTCACAACTCACCCCACACATATTGGGACACTGCAAGGCTACATACTTGCACTCTGGCAAGTGTGTGTCTACTACCTCCTCGTAGGTAGCTTTGAAGCCACAGTGCTGGCAGATATGAGGTCTCTTGGCACACTCTTGAGCCACATGCTGCTCCACCTTGTTCTTGGGGATGACTTGAGGGCAGTTGAGGGGACACTTGGTGTCCACATACTGGCAGTTGTCCAGGCGAGGGTCCAAGTGAGAGTCTAGCTGGTCCAGTGTCCCAGACCAGACACACCCCCTTTCTTTCATGTTGCAGTTGACTAGGAGCTGCTTTACTTTACTCTGATATCTCTTTAATTCCATTATAGAAATGTCTTCTTCACCACATACTGGGCAAGGCTTGTCTTGGTTCTTAGAGTCCACTATGCAAGTGTAGCAGAAGGTTTCTTCACAGCAACTGGTAAAGACCAGTCTCCTAGCTACCAGAGTACACTTCTTACAGTAGAAGTCTTCAGGAACAGAGTCTATAAACTCACACTTATAGCCTTGACTGGTAGCCATTTTTGTAAAGATCAACAACTCTAATGAAGTGTACCCAAATATGGGTGTGGTAGTTGTTGTGGTTACACCACGTAGTCATGAACACCATCATACATATACACTATAGAGGCAGAAAAATTGTGAGGTTAAGCAAAAAAAATTAACAAATTATATAAGTTACATGCACACTAAATATACAATATAGCTAGTTTCAATGGAAGGCCCTGATCACTCTAAAATAAAAGTGGGGTGTGGTGAAACCTGCAGGCAGACTCTTCAATTGCCGATCAACATTTCAGCTATAAATTTTTGCTGTCTGCTAATAATTTATCTAAAACATCAACTTAATACTAGTGTCAGCAAGTTTTCTGCAGAGCTGACTAGCTACTACGACTTTAGCTCAAACAAATGGCGGTGAAATGCTGATTCCGCCCACAAATATGGTACTGCTGACTATGCATACTATGCATTATAGTTATCCGTGATTTTGATAATTTTTGGTTTTAGCTTCGTGTGTGTGAGTTAGATATCTTCTGGCTAAACAAGTAATAGCTAGATAGTTTGACAGTGAAGTTTCATGTAATTTTAGAAAGAAGATTAGCTTTAATTATAATTATAATTTTACAATAGCTGCTTTATGCTAGAATTTTCCCCCCAATTTTAGCTATAGTTAGCTAGTGTAGCTATAGTTGTAACTAAAATTTAGTAATTTTCAAATAATTTTTCCAATATTATAGGTATAGTTATTAGCTGAGAGGCTATTTTTGATTTAGAATTGCTAAATTCATTCTAAAGTTTGACACAATGAAGCTATTTCATTAATTTTTTATCAGACCATCACACTATTAATACCACTTAGTTAATGTTTGTTATATTTTCTTATGTTAGTTTGTTGTAATTAACTATTGGTTTCATCCCATCAGTACATTGCATTTCATATTTGGATATAATTAAATTAAACTATAGAACTACTCCTTAGTTTATAAAAGTTAGTATATTAACCAAACCAAAGTAAGTTGGCTTTTGGAACCCCTGAAAGTGGGGGGTTTGCCTCCTAATTATAATAATAGTGAAAGCAACGATAAGCTTAACAGTTGGCCCTACTTTCATATGTAATGAAAGGAAACAAAACAAAATTTGATTATAACTGTTTCGTTTTTGATAATTTAATTATCAAAGTCCTACAACTACTAAAACTAAATGAAACTAACAATGAATTGGATGCAATAACTGTAATAGCTACGGTTCCTATACTTATGCTAGTACACCAATGCTAAAATAACTGCATCCACCATTTAAATCTGACCACCAACCATGGGCTGTAGACAGCCCCCTAATTTTGGTGAAAGTGAATATGGCACACTAAAATGTGACTTTTAAAACAGTCTTTTTGCAGCTGTAATTACTGTGCTACCTGGAAAAAAGATTATTAGAAGTAAACAAACAACAACACAGGCTGTGAGATTGCCGAAGATTCTATCGTCCATGCCATTTCTGCTTCCTTATTAAAACAGCTCTTATGTGAACACCAACACTTAATGTCACAGTTATATCACCTCCCCCTCACCTGACATTTCATCCATAACATCACCTGAAACATTTTGAGCAAACAACCTCACCCTTCCTCTCCCTTCAGAGGTTAAGAGCATCATACACTCATGCCTTCAATTATAATACTTATTGGAGGAGTCCGTGATATGGCAAAATATTTCAAGAGAGCAGGCTAATTTTTTCATGAGCTATAGGTGAGTAAAAAAAAAAGCTTGAGAATGAAATATCTTGTCATATCATTTTCTGAAGGAGTGTAATAAGGGTTGGTAACTCATGATCTAGAGTGGGGCTTCCCACACCCCTAGTATTAATGCAGTGACTTACATATTTCAATCAAAATTTAGGCTAAATTAGTCTGCATCATAGCAGTAAAATTTTATTTAGCTTATTCCACCACAAGCTCAAGAAAGTTTCCCAGACACCAGATTTACATTGTTAGGAAGAAGAGCTACTCTATCCAGATAGTGTAAATATAAAGCCTCACGGAGTGCTCAGAATTTAACCTACACCTTGCAAAAGATAAAGAAAATGTGTGGTCTCTGTTCTAACCTGCTCTGCCCCAGCCATACACGCGTAATGGTGAGTGAGGCACAGCTGCATTTCACGGTCACTAATTTGTTGCAAAGCAGGGCATAACTTTGTGGTAGATAATGCACAACTATTCAGTTGGAGTGTGTTACTAAAGGCTCAAGCCAGGTGTTGCTATGTGACAGCACACTTAACTCCAACTAAGTGACATAGTAGCTGAGGCAACTTAGCTACTCCACATAGCTATTCATATCTCTCTTATGACACCATGGATTAGTACACTCTGGTTATATTTCACCTCCTACATCACTCTATATTTAATCTATTGATTTTGTACATTTGATTCATTCTGTATTTGACTATTCTACACACACACTCAAGTACCACAGTGTAACTTAAAACAACAGATCACCACTCAAAATTAGCCTTTTTGAGAGACATAGTAAAATTGCAATAAAAAACAAACAATTGCAGTTAAAGGGTAAGCTATACATTTGAGTGATACTTTTTCTGAAAGATCTTGATAAGCTTGAGCCTCAAATCAAATTCCAAAACTTGTGGCCCACCTGTGTTGGAGTTACATCATACATGTAATGTATAGCAACTTTAAGAAAACAGGAAGTCGTGGGTGTGGTTTAATGGTTACGTAGGTCACGGAACAAGCGTGGAGTAGTCTGCACCACCTTGGTTTAGAGGCTAGTGTTGGTTTAGGTGCTGGTGTAGGTCAATATGGTTTGCAGATGTATGGCTTTAGGCTGTATAGTAGCACACACATGGTGTGCAAGCCTTTTCTTATTTCCTAAGGACCTAGCATGAAGAGAAAGTGGGCAAATTGCAGTGCGCAAGACTGGAGACAAGTGGAACCTAGCATTGTAGCAGCATCATAGAAAGCAATTGGCAGAGAGCAGCTCTGATACCGAGTTACATCCACTAACACAGCAAGTCCAGAAGGATCAATCAGAGAGAACTCAGATTGATGCGTCTATAATGCGTATAACATATCCATCCAACCATTTAGGTCAAAATGGCATGGCATGGAACATATGCAGTAAAATCACAAAGTATTTTTGCTCATTGAAAACAACACAGATAGTGATCGATAAATTAGTGGAATTAAAAAAAAATTACACAGATAAATAAGAATCTTTGAAAAAATAAAATTTCCATTGGTCTGTTGAGAGCAAGACTGTAGCATAGCAGTACCCCTTAATAAATACAGAATTGGAATGTTTGTTTGCTGGCCAGTTGTTGTAGTTCAGTGGCAGAGCACTTGTGTATTTAGCAAGCGGTCCTTCTGGGTTCGATTCCTAGTGATGACCAAACTTTTTTTTAATTCTGTATTAAAAAAAAAAAGCTTGGTAAGGCTTGAAACACAAAAAAGTGCATGTAGTTAATA
>WLWD01002767.1_pt1 | contig 17718 bp, 13 predicted proteins | sample 6712731 | NCBI WGS metagenome assembly WLWD01 (sample SAMN12718690, study PRJNA576275) | sponge metagenome | isolation source: marine sponge | host: Mycale hentscheli | place: New Zealand: South Island, Marlborough, Capsize Point | collected 2014-11-01
ATAGCTAAAAACTAAACGTGTTCCTCATTCATTTGTATACAATTAGTCGGGTATACACTACTAAATGCTACTGCAGTCCATTACCCAATGCTGCTTGGCCACTTTTACTGCTGAGGGTCAGAGCAGGTCCCTTGTTTGTACTCCCTACCCTATGTTGTGTGCTCGTAGCTCGGACAGTTGTACCATTATCCCAATAGTTTGTGAACTAAGCATGAGAATAATGTTGATAGTGAATTATTGTGATGTTTGTTGATCATTACTCTGGATATATTGTTATAATGTTTATTGACTATCACACGAGAATCAATTCTATTTTAATAATTATATAGATATTTCCAGGAGAGCTACTACAGCATACACATTCAGATCCACACAATCCTGGCCGACTTATTGGTCGCTCTGAAGTAGAGCGTCGTGAGGTTTACATGAAGAAGTTGGAGAATCTGTTATTGGAATCTCATCCTGTTCTAGTAGTGATGGTGACTAATTGCCTGCACAATGATCCTCAAACAAGACCTACTGCTGAGCAGCTACTGGAGACACTAACACCAGTACAGGATGCAATGGAGAACATACATGGAGGGAATCTGGGGAGATCTCTCAACATAACCAATGTGTTACACATGAAGGAAACTAAAGAAAAGAATAGAAGAATAGAAGAACTCGAGGTAACGTCAATATGTGAACTGCAATCATTTGTTAAATCTACCAAATAGTAATTACAATAACTACATTCTTTACTTTGTCCAAGTTAAGTTGTCACAGAGTACATACTTGAACACTCATAACAAGCAACCAAGCTTAGCTTTATGTGAGAGGGTCTGGGAAAATGGACCTTACGGCGGCAAAAATTTGAAATTGAGATATTATAGTAAGTCATCGGAAAAATTCATAGTCCTATTTTTGTTTTTGCAGAATTAGTCTTAGTGACCCTTACTCTACGTCTATGCCAAATTTCAAATGTCAAAACAACTTGAAAGGCCCCAAGCGTTGCCGTGGAAAGACAAGCTACTTTTTATTCTCTCTCGTTCTCGAAGTACAATAAACGGGGAATGGGTGGATCTTCAAAGAAGCAGCTAAAAAAAAAACGGCATAGCTTTGAAACTATTGCATGCACTCTACAGCTTACCTCTGGCTGAAAGTTTACCGCTACAGCCAATGGAGTAGCCAAGGATGCCGACAAGACAGGCCGTACGATGTAATAGCTTATGCGGAGTATGCTGTTAAGTATACGGAAACGTTAATTATACCGGAAGTGGAAATGCAATATATGTTTTCTCGATTTCTAGTTCAATTGTTTTGCTGAATACAGCCCAGTTCAACTGCCAGTTTCTCAGCACGTTGAATGCTTTACCCTCCAGTATTTTAGCACCAAGTTGAGATAAATTGTAGCCTTTTATTAGCATAAAAAACTCAATTTTTTTGGTTTGCTCCATAAGGTCCCTTTTAAATTTTAAATTCTGATTTTTTTGTCGTAATATATGGTCAAACTATTCACCGATTGTACGTGAGTTATTACTGTGATGGTTGATTATAGAAGCAAGCATATAATTGAAGCCTGAACTCTTTATTAATGTCATCAACATCTTAAAGATATCTTGGTTGTTATAATCGTGTAATATATACCTTTCACGCAGATATTTTTTTTTATTTGTTAGTTTATAAGTAGTTGTTCTAAAACTTAAGATTATCATAAACAGTAGCTTCTCAGCTCTACAAAGGTATTGCTCGAACATCGTTTGCTTTGTCAATGTTTGTTGCAGTATTAAATGTTGTATATTTGTATTGTGTTGTATTATTAGATATCTGAAAATAGATTAGAAACAGAAAATAAAGAATTGACTGAAGAAAATACCAAACTAGAGAGTGACAGAAAGTTGCTTGAATCATCAAATACACAACTCATGGAAGAGAAGCATCAATTGGAGACAAGTGTCATGCAAGTACAGGCAGAATGCAATCAACTGAAGAGTCAACAGAAGACTGAAATCAATCAACTGAAGAGCCAGATAGCAGCTGAAAGAATTCAGTTAGAATCTCACAAAGACGAAAAGCTTCATCTAGAATCTCGCTATCAAAGGGAGAAACAAATTCTCCAATCTGAAGTGGAGCGACTAACAAAGGAACTGGAGCGTATCAAGACTGTGTCTATTGAAAAGAAGTCGTTGGTAAGTTATCAGAGTCTATCAGCAAGAAACATCATAACACTTAGAGTAGAAGATGTAGGTATTTAATATATTTTATATATATATTTAATTATTTATATTGTAATATGTATAAAAAATGTCAATAGCATGTAAACAGTAACCATGGCAACAATATAATTTTTTATTTAATGAACATAGTGTGCAATTGACGTGAACAATATTCTTTACATAAAATACTAACAATATAGACATGAGTATTACTATACAAATTTACTACAAATAATGCATTTGTGTATTATTTAGACATTCCCACTAGAACTAGACTGGAGGCGTGGTCCTGACATGCCAGTGGCTATGAGTATATACATCCTATCAGTAGAGATAAATGATACAGTGTATGTTGGAGGAGGAGAGACTGACAGAGGTGAGGATATGTACATAGTGATGGCCTACAACAAACAGTCCTGCCAGTGGCACACTCTACCTCCATACAGTACCAGGTTGTTTGCTATGACTACCATCAACAACAAACTAGTTGTGGTGGGAGGAAGAAATAGAGATGGCTCTGATAGCAGTGAGCTAGGAGAGTGGCAGCCTGACAGCAACCAGTGGACACACCCCTTCCCTCCTATGCCTACACCTCGCTGTGTGCCTTCAGCTACTTCATATAAACATTGGCTGGTGGTGGCAGGTGGTTGCCATGGAGTTTGTTTACATGCTAGTGTTGAGGTACTTGATGTATCCAACATGCAGTGGTCCACTGGACCATCTACACCAACACCATGGATGGTGATGAAGTCTACTACAGTAGCAGATACCTGGTACCTCATGGGGGGAGAGTGTGAGAAACTGAGTCAGTATAGTCCTGATGTCTATAGTGTATCTCTGGAGGCTCTTGTTTCACACTCCTCATCAGACAGTTCCAACATATGGAACAAACTACCTTCACTCAACTGTACACGATCCTGTCCACTCAACATTGGAGGATCTCTACTGGCAGTCGGTGGTTGGGACGAGAAGAGTGAGAAGTCAGTGTCCACCATCCAGCGTTATGTCTCTGAGACTAATACCTGGGTCCAGGCTGGACAACTACCACATGCAGTACAAACCTGTACCTGTATCATGACATCAGACAAGGTCCATGTTATGGGAGGATATGATGGGTATAACAAACTTAAGAAACTGTTTACTTCAACTATTCACTAATTAATATCTTTGTTTTTATTGAATTTTTTGTATAAGTTAGCTATTATAATTTTAATAATGGTTTCCATGGTTACTGTTTATATGTTTTCAGAATAATAAAGTATATAATAGTTATTGAATTATTGCAGAAGTTGGTCACAATGTATGCAGTGGGTGTAACTGAGTAGCTAATAATATGATACTCACTATAGCCATATGTTTTTAAATGTCTCCATGTTTAATTTATAGTAACATTTGTCAAATAGTTTTTACTGTGAGTTTACTATGAGTTACATTGAATACAATCATTATTATATCATCATTAAACTAACACACACACATACATGTATATTCATTACAAGGTGATTTTTATCACATCACAACATTCAGTTTACGTGTGAGTTACTTTGAATACACTTGTGTGGTTCCCTGTCATGTGAGGAGTCGTTAGTGTGGGGGCGTATATTCCAACCTGCCTCCTCAGTCACAGGTGCTCACACAGAGGGTAAGTGGTGGAACTCAGAAGAGGCCCAACTGCCAGCTCTCAATCAAGAGCTTATCCCATGCAGGATTAATTATAAGGATGTGACAATTGCCTACCAAGTCTATATCCAGTGTAGATTAACTCAGCTGTATTATAAGCTAAAGCAAACTATCTACAAACTCTACAAGCTAAATATTGATTAATTGAAACGTGAACCTCAGAGTAAAATGATACAAATTGTGTTCATATGCATACAGGAGTAATAAAATATCAGTTGGTGTGGTGTGGTAGTATTGAGCTGGTGTAAGGCGCCCAGGACATAAACGATTAATCAAGTGACAATTGAAGGACCAGCTATCGAACACACTACTCATTTCTAAGGCCTAGCTATTACCTAAGAACTAAGCTATGCACCAGACAGCACTTCTGTCACTACTAAAGCTTAGTCTATCTAGACACAATGCGACTGACTAACTACTATGATGACTAGAAAACTAACTGAACTAAGTAGCAAGACAGAGATCTCTACTAGCGAGGGAGCAGAGATCTTGCACTAGAACTATTACTGTACAAGGACAGCTAGGAGAGAGAGAAGATAACTTTGACTTTCAAATACAAGAGTATATGAAGGGAGTGACTAGAACCAAATTAAATAGTGGGTTTGTATGAGGTAAGTTGAGAATGGAATACATGAAAAAGAACAAGATGGTGAATGTCTAAGTGTATAATTGAATGATGCTTGGGAGTGTGTTGGAGTTTCTATAGGTGATAATGGATGAGGGTTTGTTTAATGCAGAAGTCATAGATGGGAGGGGCTCATTAAGTTGTTGGTTGTGGCTATGTGAAGGTCTAGGACCTGAACAGGCATAAAAATTTGAAATGTAAATGTTATCTCTCTCTCTTGTCCAGGCTGCGGGGGCTGGACAATTCTAGTTGTTTTGTTTACATTATTATATTTGGGTATTATACCTTACAAATTAATCAGAATGCTTACAGAAATGGTAAACACAACTGCAGTGTATAGATTACAACATAAAATACAAATCTTCCACACATTATATATTTCTTTGCTGTTGTTGTTTAGGTCTCATTTGGGTCTTAATTTGGGTCTTACTCTTTGTAGCTCCATCATACCATTCATGGAACCCTGTTTGTGCTTTAACTCTCTAATTTTGTTTGATGGGTGCTGCTCACTGAGCCTCTGGGCTTAGAGAGATGGTTACTCCTTGTATTTCCACACTCCAGGGCATTCTGCCCACAACCAAGTGATAACAGTTTAATATTGCCTTCACTCTGTGCCTAGCAACAGAGCTTACACATAAAACAAACAACACTATGTTCAGATGTCACTATGTTTATTGTTTGCTGCTCTCTCTCTCTGTATCAGTTGCTAACCTCACACGTAATTTAATCCAAAATATTTTCGTAGATCACCAATCAAATGCATGGAAAAAAGAAATATTTTTTTATAAGCTAGACAAAATAATGTGCAGTCAGATTATGTTCGCATATTACTTATTAGTTTCAATAAAAATTGTTTCTAGTGAGTCTGGAGCTAAGCCAATGATCAAACTCACATCAGTCTTTTATGATCATGGTCAGTACAGACAATAACAGAAAATATGACAATACATAGCATCAGTTAATAAAATTGAAAAAAAAGAAAGAAAAGTATTAGCTTCTTGGCTATTTCAAATTATGTGAAATGTAATTAGCATAGCTTATAGACTCCAACTCTTAAGAAACCATCCTCCTATCTCCACCTCCAATACTCAACCCATACAGTTTCAGCAACAAAAAAATTATGGCTGATATAATCGTGAATGGTTGACAAGTTTACTAATGTTTTGTTCTGCGATGTCTAGGTGACTGTCAGATAATGTCACAGCCATGACTACATTTTTGTAGCTATGTAACGTTACCATCATCATAGTCATCTACTGTTTGTTGTGGTCTATTGATTCACATTGAATGTTGTGTATTATGTCCATGTTTGTGTAAAAAGATCAGTCTTACCTCTGGGCTACAAACAGTGAACGAAGTAAGACTGAAGAGTGCTATGCTACTGTAGTAAAGTGATAACAGTAAGGCAATATTGCTCAGAATTAAAAACAATGGTGGGCCAATGTTAGAGCATATCATTGCTAGGCTGCATTGTCCACCCTGAAACTAGTTTTTCCCCCTAATTATTAATTAATATGATCTTCAGGGTTATATATTTGCCACATAATTATTATCAGCTTTATGGAAATGAGAAATACCACTGAAATTTCAAAAATCTTGTTAAAATCATCTTATTTTTGGTTCTAAACATACTCTACCATCATTTCTGGTTCCTACCATATTGGTGTGGATATAATTTCTATATTTCTTCGTTTTGAATCGGTGCTAGTTACCAGGAGAAGTTGATAGGTTTAACTAGATCACTTTGCTGGAATGTGTTTTTAAGGGCAAGTATTTGGATGGGTACTACAGTAATTTAGATTATTGTGCTGGTGATTGAGCATTGATAAAAATTCCATTTATTGAATGCAGGTGATTTTAACATACACGGTTGTCTAATGTATTTTTGTCTAGCTGTAGGCCCCTTAGTTCTATGAGTATTTCTCAATGGTCTAGTACGATAGCTCATCATATTTGCTACATTATGTTTACCATTTCTCAATTCTTATCCGTTATCTATCCATAAGGACTTTGCTATTGCTATTGCTAATGCTGGTGTTCTGGCATCTCTGTCTAGAGATGGACGTGCTTTTGTTTTCAGGTCAGACATGAAAAATGCTCAAGACTTGCTCACTACCTGTGCTACATAATGCAAAGCTAGAAAATTCTGATATTACATTCCCATCCAATCATGACTATAGTTACAGCCGTAAATATTCTGCTTATGATCAACCACACAACCATTCCCATGGAAATGATAAGAGTTCTAAGTGACCTAAACCAACTGGAAGAAACAAACATCCTGATTTATCAACTATCAACTAATCAACTGTTACCTGCCACTAGTGTGTAGAAAGCTATTGGGCATTATGCTGACAAGTGTTCTGAACATCATTCTCAGTCTGATAAGCAATCTCCTGATTCTACATCATCTAGTTATAAAATTATGTCCAATTTCAATCAACCCCATTGCCTAATAAAGAAACTAACCGTAAAGTACGTGTTGTAAATGATGATGTGTGTACTGATGTGTCTGGCGAGAGTAGCTTTGCAGTTCTGCCTAAGTGTTTAAACTTGATAAATGGAGAACCTAAAGAGATTGACTTTACTTTGAGGGGTAATGTGAATGATATTGATATCATGCTACAATGAAGCACCACTGTGTAAATCCTAACCACTACTAAACACTACCATGCTATAACAATATTATATAATCTCAGACAAAAAGAACAAGCAATTTATTGGCCCTTTTTATCAGGTATCAATATAGCTTGAGCAATGAAAATTGTACATGGAAACACTGTCTTCATAAGAGAATAAGCTGAAATCACCGTATACATTTCAACGCAAAACTTCACTTCTTTCAACTCAATTAATATCCCGAAATTGAAAATAATATAGCACAACCAAAGGTCCTAAATCTTCGTTCTAAGTAATTTACTACCTAAATTAATGGTTATTTATCAGTAATATCAAAAATATGAGCATAACAGAGAGACCGAGTGACAAACAGACAGAGAGACAGGACGACTACTATAACGCTCTCACGCTTGTACGCTGAGGGTTAACTAGATTGTGGTGCAAAAGTGTCATTGATATCTTCTGACTTAATTAAAGAGACTGATCGAATTATATGTTATTGATCAGTGAAAAAAATGGCTAGATGATATTTCTTGTCATGTACCATCATATTGTGTTTGTCTCACTGCACCAATAAATATTAGTTTCAATACCAAATCTAAAATATGAAGATATCACACGAGAAGATTTTTATTCAGCTGCAACAAAGCGATGAGTCTCAAAAACATGTGTGAGATTGGGAAAAATTGATTGTTGTGACTGGTGTGCTTATGTGTCTGACATCGACTAATGGTAAAATGACTCATGCAGTTTTCGTTCCGAAGTGCTTACGTGAACATGTTTTACGCTTAGCTCGCGATAGTTAAGGTCATTATGGTGTAATCACAACTTGTTCATTAATAAACTTTAACTTTACCTGGCCATCACTGTATGCTGATATTCGGTCATATATAAAGAATTGTATTATAAACTTCTTGTGCGAGGAAAGCTCCTCTGTGTAAACCTGACATCCTAAGTGTGGTTTCTGTTACCGGTTAACTAAAATGCTAAGTGTCTTGCATAACAAGGATGGTGCGATTAAAGCTCCTCTATGCAAACCTAAAATCCTGGTTATCTAACTGTCAACATTGTGGATTGACTTACTAAATTAAAGTGTGGTTTCTGTTACCTGTTATCTGCCATGGATTTGTTTACCAGCTTTCTTTTTGCTATTACTATGTGAGTTTACACAGCCCAAGAAACTGCACTATGTTTATTAGCTGAATTCTATTATGGTGTTCCCAAAGCAGTACTTTCTAATCAAGGATTAATTTTTCTGTCAAAAGTGCTCTCATTTTGGTATGAAAGATTTGCAGTTATGAAGATTTGTACTAACCCATACCATCATGAAACTAATGGCAAACTGGAGAGGTTTCACTCATCTTAGAAGTCTGTCACGATCTGTATGTCTGATAAGAAAGATAGACCAGCTGTTTTTTACATAGTGATGTATTCATTTAGAAATTTGACTCATTCTATAGGCATGGACATACACCATATGAACTTCGTGTGCAGTGTAGCACACTTTATTTATGTTTCACCCGTGGGTGGACTAGCTATATATTGCATGGCTTGGTCCACTCCTTTTTTAGTCAGTCTCACCATTATGTTCACCTGCATCATTGTATAAATAAAATATTGCACCTATAACTTCGTGGACGCTCCTGGGTAGTTAGGAGGAGCAATTAGTTAAATGATCAAGAGGCAGGATATTGGTTATAGACAGACTCTGGTGGCAGTCTACCACGCTTAAAGTAAAGTCCGCTTAACCCCCCCACAATTACTATTACATATCGCTTTGGAAACAAGAGCACTTTATTGTGTCAGCACAACAGATGATCTTGATCTACCAAAGTCGAATAAAGCTGGACTACCAAGATTAAGATTACTTTCATGCTCAGTTGATTTCTTTTCTTTTTTTACAATGCATTATAAATAAGTTCATGACAACAAGTTTAAACGAGATTGACGACTTGCGATGATCGACGAAGACAAGGACTTGGGCTTGCACGTGGATTAAGACTCTAGGCATCCTTACTGGCCTGGACACTATTTTTCGTGCCCCCCCATCCCCCCATGTTATCCTAGATTTGGTAATTGTCATCAAAGATGACTCTTTTTTCAATTGCAGCATTATACATGAAGCCAAAAGTTAGGCTAATCAATGTTCCAATCTTTGCCACATCATCAATCCAAGGAAAATGTAAGGCTGTGTTAAGTTACCACTGATTCACACTCAAACTTCCCTAATACACCGGCAGCTAGGGACCGGGCACTGCCTGTAACTCAGAAATATCTGTATCTGAGAAAAATTATATTTGCACTTGTATTTTAATATAATAGAAATTGTAATAACTTATTCATAATTACAATTATACATACTTTGAGGAATAGCTACTTCTAAGGACATCGCACACCTTTTCTGTTTAGATGTAAATGATTTGCTATTGCTTTGCTTAGTAGGCTCCTTAGTAGAGTGTATACATATATGTTTGGGGTGAACAGGGTGGGAGACCAGCTGGGAAGATAATCCAGCTGCTGTAATTTTACTGTACCTGTGGGAGGCATGATGAAGGGTAAGCAGACAGAGATAAAGAAAGAGATGAAGAGAAAGATAAAGAAGAAAGAAGAAGATGAATGAACTGTGTGTGTGTCATGAAAGTCAATTATTATGTGTATTTATTATTAGCAGTGTGTCATTATTATTGTATGTTTTCTAAAGTGTATGTATGCGCATGTCATGATTGTGAGTGTGTTAGTTCTGTCCTGATGTTCCGTGACCACTCCCTCATTTTGTGTGCGCATGCGTGTCCTCGGCTACATAACCTTAGACACGCATGAGTATCATCAGTTCCCCATGGTTTAGTCTTAACTCCAAACTGATTGAGAGCTCAGGGAAGGGCGGAATTAGCTACAAGGAATTCTGGTGGCAGCAAGTCACCAGAGTGTATGAGTAAGCTGATTGATAGCTAATCTTCTACCTCTGACGACTTTACTGTTTCTTGTCATTGGTGACTGTGCTGAGCTGGGCTGTGTCGAGCCGCAATCCCATAATTGGGGACTGTGGTACCTGTCATCCCCTATAGAAACCAATATGACATCATAAATGATGAATGCTTTTGTAGCTGTGGTATTGATGTGTTTTGTAATCGTAGCACTTTTGAACATGAGGTTTTGGAAACACTGCTATGACCATTGAAATACATAATATTTCAAGAAAGATACATTCATAAGAAATGCTCACTGTATTAAACAACAGCTCAAGGAATAAGCAGATAAAGTAAAACAATATTGTTGACAGTTTACTCTGAATTGTGTGCTTTACTTCTACAGGTCGCCCCAATACTGCATTATAGGTGTGGTAATGATCAGCTGGTCATTCTCATTGTTAATGACACCTTGATTCAAGGTTTACTGGGGCAAGATTAGTGGACAATATTCTGTATACTCGTTAATTCAGTTCTATCACTGTAGTAGAGTTGTAGCACATCCTTCAGTTCTAAAAATAGTGTGAGTGTGGTACTATGGAAATTTGCAGGATTTAGAAACTACTCAAATAAGGTGCCAGGCTGTAGCGTCAGAATTTGTCAGAGCTTCACAAAGGCAGTAAAAAAGAATACCTATAGTATTTTCTAAACTATATTTCTTGTCAACCTGGTAAGTGCTTTCTAAGTGCTGCTGGATGTGATTTAAGTGAATTCGATTCAAGCAACGGACCAATCAAATTGACGTATTCAGTCACGCTTTGTTCTAATTTTAATTTTATATCTGATAGTAGAAGTTTGATAGCTTCACCATATGCTAACTTTTATCCCATTGGAATTAAAGTTTTTTTTAAATTGATGCTTGTTTCATGTAGGTTCATGTGGACCCAATTGACAAGGAAGTGGTGAAGGCTAGGCAGAACAAGCCGCAATCCACTGTGGAGAAAGCTCACTCTCCCAATAAAATAAAGATCAATCAACCTAGAAAATGAGCTTTTGAAACTTTGAAAGTGCAGTATCTCATGCAAATCACTAGTAGAACTTCCATGTTTGAGGAATGATAAGTTTTTCCCTTCTTTTTTTTTGTCATTACTTGTTTTTCCTTATATTTCTTTGTTGTTGTTGTTGTTGTTGTTGTTGCTGTTGTTGCTGTTGTTGTTTGTTGTTGTTGTTGTATTTGTTGTTGTTGTTGTTGTTGCTGTTGTTGTTGCTGCTGCTGCTTCTGTTTTTATAAGTCACTTTTGGTTTTTGTTACGTCAAAATTCCGCTTGGACCACTGGTAAATTAAAGTGATTAGCTATAGAACTATTTTGATGTGAAACATGGCTACTCATTTATTTGTATCTCTGGTGGTTTTAAAAGCAGTAATTGAAATACTTGTGAAAATAAAGTTTGGTAGCAGTAGCTATTGCTCATCACCTAAATGATTAAATTACCAAACTGTACAAATCTCTTCACCCAACTGCACACAAAATGATAATATAGCAGATTCATAGTTGAAATTATGAATATTTAAATGAAGTCTATTGCTCCTCTACTAGTTAACACAGAACTAAGAATCCAGTCTGAGGTCACAGACAACACCACCCAATTGCACAGTAGCTTATTAGCTCAGCCACACACTTATCAATGTATTGTTGTACCCATGATAGTGGTTACCATGGTATGTGTTGCAGGCTAAGAATTTCCTGTGCATGAATACAAACGAACATCTACCAATAAGGACCACCATCGGTGACTCTTATGGACATTTACTCTCAATACTTGCCAAACCACCAAATACAGCTGATGAACTTAGAAAGTTGTGTTTATGGATATATATAACTATAAAGATACTCTTGTATAGCACTAGCAAAAAAACAACAACAAAAAACAACAACAACAACTGAAAATGTATTATAATATGTATTTCAACATTAATAGAATACCACAATGGTCCATGTTGAACAAAGTTATATTTAGCATAGAACATTATGGAAAAAGATGTGTTGTTCACAATAAAGCATAAGGGCTTGAAACAGAACTTGGTAGGATATCTATTCCTGCAAGAATAAATAACGAGACTACAATCAATAACTCATTCACTCAATAATTCATTCATTCAATCTTCTGCACACCTGTATCAAATACAGTCAAACCTTTTTTATCAGGGCAATGTTGGGATCAGGGGTACCCATTATGTAAAAAAAAATCTCCGTATCTTGAAATATTAATTTTCCAATACAGTAATTACCATGTTCCACAACCCACAGACTTTGAACACTCCACTGACTAAATTACTGAGACTTTCAACTCATCAGTTCTTTACACAATGAGAGTACGTACATCAGCTACAGCAGCAATTATTTAGACATTTAAATTTTTAGAGTCTACTTAGCTAGGATAATCCAACATTTCATCTAGCAAGCTATTTTATGTTGCTATAATCACCTTACTTTTATTGGCTTCAGGTCTAATCCTGTGTAGCTTTGCAATTTGCACTGTCATCATAACTCTTCCCCATTTAGTCATTCCTCGGCGGCACAAACTCAAAAGAATATCAGTTGTGACAGGTGATAGACCCACTTATAGAGCTAAATCCTCAGCCTGGTCTGTGCCCTATTCATAGTTCCAGAGATATTCAAGCCCAGCCGGGATATTCAAGCCCAGGTGTAATTTCATTGTCTAGAAAGGTCGAGGAGCCATTAAAAACAACGAGAGCACAGACCGAAGAACTAGAAATCGTTACACAACAGCAGGCGTGGCAGGTGAGTGGGCGGAGTTTATTTGATTTCTACCTCCCGGAACTTGACACCATTCCTGAACGGGGTGTGGACTAGGGTGGTGAGACTAAGGGTTTGAGGAGATCTGACGCAGACGTGCTTCCCACCAGTATTAACTATGGCTAGAAGACAGGGCTTGTCTAGATCCTTTAGAAGAGATTCTAAATTACAACAGTATTTCTTAGACCAGGTGGTTCCTACAGGGAAGACACTTGGAACAGGTTCATACGGCTCAGTGTTAGAAGTAAGTGGACTGTTCTAACTTAGACGCTAAGGAATACTATCCCCGTAGCTAGAAGTTTGGTTAGACTTTTGAAATAGCTGAAAAATCCACACCCACTGTTGTTTCCTTCATTTGTTATTCTATAATAACTGCACCAAAGCTAATAATCTGTTCTGTGTCTACTACTTCAATACTATAGGTTCATTGAACACTGTTGAATAAAGCTAGCTGTATTACATCTTTTCTTTATAAAGTGTAACATAATGCACTTATTAAATAACTTCTAACATGAAAGGCCTATTAAGGGTGCACTGCATGTAAACAGCTTCTAATCATAGTGGTCATTGAAAGCCTTGTTACACGAGGCTGATATATCGCTACCAGTTAACAGCTTCTCACTTGAATTATGAAAGTGTAGTTTTGTGACCAGGAGCAGAATAGTCTGGCGTTGTCGATCCTTTTCCTTCCCTAAATTGGTGGGCGGAAAGGAAGGAAAGGGTCTGGTAGCTCTAGTATCTTTTGCTTGTGCCAGCACCAAAAAGTGGTGCTCCAATCAGATTGCAGAATTGTTAATTAAGTACATTCCTCAACCACATATTTAATGTGCCCCATTTTATTCAGCATTATGTTAGCTATGGAAGATCAAAGTGAGATGAAGAGCGCATTTAGAGAGTTACAGTTTCCTGGTGAAGCCTGAGCAGATGAAAGTATTGAAGGGAATTTTTAAATAATTTATTTGTAGCCATCTTGACAGAATACGGAAAGAGTGCTTGCTTGCGGAGTTTTCCACTTGTATATGACCAACTCCTACCTAAGTGTGAACCAGTCACTATTGCTATTGTTGTTCTACTCATTTCTATTGTGAAAGATGAAGAACGATTATGAACATTTTTGTTTACCATCTTTCTTATTAGCAACGAAATGTTGTATTCTTGCTTGAGTTTAGCGTAAGCGTTAATGGTGACGTAATAAACCTGTGATGTCATTTGCACATGTCATTGATACTAGAGCTACACCAGACCCTTTCCTTCCTTCCAGCCCACCCATTTAGGAAAGAAAAGGGTCAGCGATGCCAGACTAGGAGCTGAATGTTTATTAGGTCACAGGGACTTGGACTAGGCCAACCACATGCACAGTATACAGAACATATGTTTTTAATATTGGACCAGAGCCTTATTTAATTTATTTAACTGATAAATATTGGTATTTCAGGTAAAATACAGCAAGGTTATCTGTGCTGCTAAGCGTATGCACGAACTATTACTTGATCCTGGGAATGAAGGAGTTCGAGAGACTGTAGACAGATATCAACGAGAATGTCAACTCATGGCAGGTCTCCGACATCCTAACATAACACAGTTCCTTGGTCTGTGTTTCCTTGAGGGATCAGACCTACCTCTACTGGTGATGGAGAAACTAGAAATGAGTGTGGACGACCTCCTGGAGTGTTCCCCTAATATTCCACTTCCAGTCAAGATCTCCATTCTTACAGACACAGGCAGCGGTTTAGTTTACTTGCATAGTCGAGGACCTCCAATAGTCCACAGAGACCTGACTGCAAGGAACATCCTCCTCACATCGTCTCTGACAGCTAAGATCACTGACATGGGAAACTCTCGCATGGTAACTTTAAAACCATCTCAACTAGCCCAAACACTCTCAAAGAATCCGGGGACCACTGTGTACATGCCACCAGAGGCTCTCAGCGAGAGCCACAGATATGGCCCATCTCTAGATGTGTTCTCATTCGGACATCTTGCGCTCTACATACTGACACAGGTAAAACAAACTTAAATATACAACATACAATATTAGTGCAAAGCTGTTAAAAATTCAATTAATTATTATCTTGGTATTGTGTGTAAGTGTTCCGTGTTATAACAAATAAAAGATCACTATTATTATTAATCTAGTTATTTAGTATTAGCATGTGCGCATTACTTAGATACGTATTCAACATTACAAATTTTTCTGAGCACACTTGTTTTACTATTTGTCTCCTTGGCTTAAGGGAGGAGACCCATAGCAACCGTTGATATGGCTGTGGGAAGTGTTAAGTGCTATCAACCACGAAAATCTACCACCCTCCCCTGGCTCCGCATGCATCTCGCAAGCATAACCACCGCTTGATATATTAGCGCGCAAAGCGGGGCAAAAATTTTGAGAGTCCCTAACCTCAGTAGCCTACTGGTGGGTTAGCTTTGACCACGTTGTTGTTACAACCAGCTTCAACAGCAAACTATAATCATGCCTTCCAGGAAAAGGAAGAGGGCTATTAGTGCAGCCACAAAAATGAGGATAATGAAATGTGCTTTGAGAAGAAGTAAGAAATAAGTAAATAAATATAATATTAAAAAAATATATACGTACATACATATATATATATACATAGGATTGGAGCAAGTCCCAGCAATAGGTGGGGCTTCCACTGATACTCTTGATGATTCTTCCTTTACTGGTCATGATGTCACGCCCTCTCTTCGGCAGGAGTCATCATCAGAAGTGCTCCCTGATTCACCTTCTCAAGATTTAGTGTCCACTCCTACTGCTCCACCATGTGAATCACACCCTCCAGCATTTTTTAATCCATCTCAAGTTCTAAATGATCTCACTACCTAGTCACATGATGACCACAATTCTCCTCCTGTCTCTTCTCATCCAGTTGTGAGTTCCACTGAAGTTTCCCCAGCTCCGCAGGAAGCACTTCAAGAGTTAGTTGAGAAGCTTTCAGCTATCGCTCAACAGAATGGTTTGGTGTTTGATGTGTCCAGTCTCCCTCAGTTTGTGAATAATTCAGCCATACGACTCCAGACTTCTGGACCAGGGTTGGATTGAGCTATGGAGACTTGGAACTGCTCAAATCTGAATGCAAGGACCGAGAAGAATTTGTACGAATTCTGAAGGATAGAGGAATTAACAGCAAACCCCTCCAGGAGAAGCTGTCCAAGCACTTCAAATACATCCAAAGAAAATGAGTCCTTTTTTTCCAACCCGGCTCTTTTCAGAGCCACTACCTCACAGAAGGTTTCACCTAAAATGTTCGCACACATAATCAGTGGGCTATTTCTTAAAATCTTACACTACTAGCTAATTTGCTTACCTGTGCGTCGGTAAGGCAGACGTGCTAGTATCGCCTGAACGGGGTACTGTATTAATCCACTGCAGAACCCCTCCCAGCTTAGTATCGAAGTCTAACAAGCTGGGTGCTTCTTCAACATCACCGTAGGTGATTCTTCAACAGCACCGTAGCCGTTCTTCTCACTAAAAAGCAGCTGAAGCGCAGCGCTCCTTTGGTGGGCGGGGCGCAAAATGCAACATTCGAGGGGGGGGGGCGTTATAGTTTCACGCGCACTTCGTTTTGACCCAGCCGCAGTTTGCGGCCGCCTGCAAAGAGGTGATTTTGCGACAAGTATTTTTGAGCTATAAGGGGTCACGAGATGCAGTCTAAACTTGGAACAGTAATTCGGTGACGTAAGGTGAACAGGCCTACGTTTAGATTTTCTTGATAGCGTGCCACAAGCAAAGTTGACCTTAGTGGTCGAATATTTAGAAAAGTAAAGTTGCTATAGCTAACAACTAAGCGTAGGAAGCGGGAACATAATGGGAGGAAGCCGTAGAGTCTTGAATCGGCAGAAAAGCTTGGACGATTGCGGAGAAACAACACGAAATGTTCGCAGAAGTAAATCGCTCCTAACTGGGCTTACGAAGATGCAAATGGTCTGAATTTTGGTGTGCAGAGAGACCTTATCACCCTAAATAAATTCAGCATGTTAAAGAATTGCCACCGTTGCTTGAAGTTGTTTTTTTTTTTCAGCATCAATATTTAAGGGAAATGCGTGGGCCGGATGGGTCTCCACCCTTAATTAACCATTCACTGGCATGAGCCTCGATAGACTGAAGGATGACGTAATGCTGAATTTTATCAGCCAGTGAGAGGGTTAAACTCTTCCTTCCCATACCCACTGTTATCTGATTCATGTGCTCTATTAATGTAACCATCTTCACCATTTACCAGCTTTGTTCCTCATTCACTTGTATACAATTAGTTGATTATACACTACTAAATATGCTACTGCAGTCCATTACCCAATGCTGTAAGGCCACTTTTACTGCTGAGCATGATTCTATTACTGGTCAGAGCAGGTCCTCCATGTTGTACTCCCTACTCTATGTTGTATGCTCGTAGCTCGGACAGTTGTACCATTATCCCAATAGTTTGTGAACTAAGCATGAGAATAATCTTGATAGTGAATTATTGAGATGTTTGTTGATCATTACTCTGGATATATATATTGTTAAAATGTTTATTGACTATCACACGAGAATCAATTCAATTTTAATAATTATTTAGATATTTCCAGGAGAGCTACTACAGCATACACACTCAGATCAACATAATCCTGGCCGACTTATTGGTCGCTCTGAAGTAGAGCGCCGTGAGGTGTACATGGAAAACTTGAAGGATCAGTTATTGAAGTCTCATCCTAATCTAGTAGAGTTGGTGACTAATTGCCTGCACAATACTCCTCAAACAAGACCTACTGCTGAGCAACTACTGGAGACACTAACACCAGTACAGGATGCAATGGAGGACATACATGGAGGGAGTATGGGGAGATCTCTCAACATAACCAATGTGTTACACATGAAG
>WLWD01005642.1_pt1 | contig 17703 bp, 5 predicted proteins | sample 6712731 | NCBI WGS metagenome assembly WLWD01 (sample SAMN12718690, study PRJNA576275) | sponge metagenome | isolation source: marine sponge | host: Mycale hentscheli | place: New Zealand: South Island, Marlborough, Capsize Point | collected 2014-11-01
TCACATATTTTTCGAGCTCCTTCTAATATTGGTATGGCATCACTATTTGAGTGCTTTGCAGCAAGATCAAGATGTAATCTTACTTCCCTCTACATAGAAGAAATAATAAACTGAAATTTCTAGACATTTCAAATGCTAAAGAATTTGATGGACTCACCACTGGATTGAAAACAGGAGTAGGATTATACTGATAGTTCCAAGGATATCGGCTGCAAAAAAAATATTCATTTTATTACATAATAGCTAGCCTGAAACCGTCTGGAAAGGAAATGCAATATTCACATATTTCTTGGGTAGCTATTATGAATCTAGACTTTAATACTTAATTGCTATGAATATCAAAAAGGCTATGATGGTTCCAAACAGAACATTTCTTAAAATTTGGGGAAACAGTAACTCTTTACTATGCTCTAAGTAAGCCAGCAAAATGAGCTTTTGGAAAAATGGAATAAAAAAAGACAGCATTAATTATCTATTAAAATAATTGTTATCCTTTCGTCACTAATTACTTACTACACCACTTTACAATTTCTTTCTCAACCTTCTTTTACTCTAGATGTACTCTCTCTCTCTTTCACTGACTATTTTATTAAAACAATACAGAAACAAAAAAAATGTTTGGCTGCCACCAGGAATTGAACCAAGTACATCCACATGGCTAGCTGCAGTTGTAAATTCATGGTCTGTGTGTGAGCTGTAGGGATCCCGTCAAGTCAAGATGGCAAGACAATTGTTGGATCATAATATTATAAATGTGGCCAGCCTAAGAAGGATGGTCAAATAACTTCAGTTTTCATTCATGAAGCAAAAAAAAAAAAAAAGAAAAAAAAAAAAAGAGCTAAATAGCTCTTATATAAAATAAATGCAATGTGATATAATATAAGCAAGCAATATAATTATGTTTGATGTCTAAGATAGCTTTACATCTAAGTCTCCGTAAGTAAAGATGGTATGACTTCTCCAGCAAGATTTCACTCTAGGAGGCAGATCTGGACTCAGAAAAAAAAAAGATTGGGGTTTCACAAGGTGGAAGACTAAAACTATAACTTAGCCAACTGCATTATAAGCCAGCTAGTTTCCCTAATCCTGGTCTAATTTGTCCAAACATAACTATTTGCTAAATCTAAGATTGTGTCTGCAGTAACTCCTCCTTTGTAGAACAACTCTTCAGGAAAATGCTCAGCTTAAGCAGCTCTTTATTATTCGAGATAGCCCGTAAGTCCACAAAAAAAACAAAAGTAACTTTTAAGATTTTACGCTCTAAATGGTGCTCACCGCATTTTACCCATGCGCGAAAAAACTGTCAGTTTAGATTTTCAATTAATTGTGGGCACAACAAGAAAGAATTGCATAAAAATATGAATAAATAGACTTTGAGAACTAAACTGATAGAATCTTTGAAAGCAAGTTTCAGAAAGGGCAGATAAATTTTCAGCTTTAAGTATTTCCACTAACCGCTAAAAGTTGCTTGTAGTTAGGAACTTTGTAGCTTCATAACTACTCCTAGTAATGGGTGAGTTTCTCCGCAAGCTTCTTGTTAGCCTGCCAGTCTTCCCAGTCCCCACGTTAGTATTGCTCTGTAACGCAAACTCGAAGTTACGCGATCATGTTTGCGCTGGTAGAGCGCGGCGGTGTGCGAGCACCCCGGACTATGAACAGGCACTTTGTACGACAACCTGTTAAAAAAAAAACAACCTGTGAAAGAGAGAGAATACATCTACTTACTACATAGTCTGAAGAAGAGGCGGAAAATCTCGAGGCCAGGATAAACCCAAATCAAAACTTGGAATTATGGCATTACTTCAACTTATAAACAAGTTGAGAAATAACTTCCCCAGGTGTTTCTCCCCGATTAAGTTGCGCGCGCATTTTACCGGGTTTTTAGCAATAAAAAAGGGGAATGTGTAGTTTCCGGCACCAAGCTGTTTTCTCCTCGCTTATAGGAGGCTTGACCATGTTCAGGAATTTTGCAGGTGCTGTTGTAGTTGTATGGTAATAACTGGCGGTGGCTCCTCTCCTTATCTGCTCTAGGATTTGAAGATAATTTTCTTTCGTAGTAGGTAATGCAATTGTGTAATAATAGCTTTAATGGTATCTATAGTATATTAAGTTTTTGTTCCTTTCCTTTAGTCAGGTTTTAGCTACTTGAGCTCTTCATTCAACCTCAGTTAAGAATTAAGCCAGGTTTGATTTAAGCAATTAGCTACTACTCTCCACAAAGTCAAGTACTGGCAACTTCCAGAGGTCTATATTTTGAGTGGAATACTCTACAGTTGAATACTATATTCATAGTTCTTAAGTAAACACATTCACAGTTTCCATTGATTGAGTGGAGTAATTAATACAATTATGAGTTGGTCAAATTCTTTATCCTACCAGTCCTCATGCAGTACTAGAAAGTGGCGAGTCAGGACTTACTTCTTGAATCATGCTCAGAATGACTGACCTTTGCATTGGCTAATTGGACCAACCCACTAAAAGTAACTATATTCACAGTTTCCAACTGTGGATGCAGTGGAGTAATAACATGAGTTGGTCAAATTCTATTCCATTGTTCTAATTCCCAGGATTATAAGGCGATGAGTCAGGATTTGTTACATGAATTATCTCAAGTTACACCTTTGTATGCAAATGCATAGAGCAAGCAAGACATGCTTAGGTCAGGTCAAATGTACAGTTTAGAATTTCACATTCGCTTTTCACTATAACATTTTTTTGAAGCATGACTATCCATACAGTAGTGGTAGAACTCAGATGCCGATTTTGAAACAAAATTATACAGCAATTATGCTGATAGAGTGCAACTAAATAAACATATTGCGTATGTGCCTTTTTTACAATGTCTATGACAGTGTATGTGTACAGAGTGCAAACTTAACTTAGCTTATTATAAAGCAGTTCAAGGGAAATCACCTGGGGAATTCCTTTTTGTTTGTGTGGGTACACATCATGTAACCAAATTTGGGATAACTGATTTAGGGTCTCCATATGATTATGGCACTGGGGTCTGTCAACCAGTAAGTCTGAAAGGGGACAGCCTCCTGAAATTTTAAATGATCAAATTGTAGGTTTTAGTGCCCTTAATATATACCATTTTTGACTTACTGGAAAAAGCTGGCCAAATTTCAGGTGTGTGAGTGTTGCCTATTACAAGTGACACTCCTAAAATGGTTAGTTTATTAGGGACACTGCATGATGCTGAGGTATGTGAGCATTGAATGCTCTAAGTAGTTAATTGGCATTGCATGATGGGAAATTACTCTAAGATATATGAGTGTTGCCTAATGTGTAATTCCTGGGGGGTGGGCTATGGGCCTTAGTTGCACAGTGATAGCTCATACAGTTGGTCTAAAAAGGTGGGGAGGCTGTGGGGGTGAAGGTGAAGCCCCACCCCCCTCCCCTCACCCCCAGTTGGCTGCCCAACCTGAGTGCTTAAGAAAAAGTTTCTGTAATGAGTATTTTTCAATTTTTTTGACGTGTTCTTCAGTCAAATAGATTGGCTATGAACAAAACATTATTACAAAGTACATGTAGCATTATGCCATACTTTGGTAACCAAAAGATGGGGCCAAGGAGTTACTCTAACTCCTCATTTTTTAATAGTGTAGGCCATCTGCTTGGATGGCATCCTTCCTTTCTCTAACTGCCCCACAATCAGTTAGCTCTAGCTTAGGTCCTTATTGGCTGGCAAACTTGACCGACATGTCTGTGTGCATTTCCAACATTGTAGCGCAAATTTTATTTCATAGTAGCAAAGTGGCATGAGTCGTGTAGCCAGACACATTGTATTCACACAACATATTACTTTTAAATTGCTTAGTCTCATGTGTGCACAATGAGCGTACATAACAGTTGACTTTCTTTCGGTGCAGGTGAACCAGTGTCATAGATTGTGCTGGTAGTGTTGAAGTCAAATAGCTTGGGCTCCCTGTCATCACCAGTCTGGGCTTCGAAGATAATTTTAATCTTTGGTAAGTTGGTGCAATTGTGTCAAAATAAGCTTTTTTGAGTTTAATTTGTCCTTTTGGTCAGACTAAGCTCTTTAGCCTCTACTCTTACACAGTATTTAAGGTAGGTCTCAATTACTCTTCACAGAGTGTGCATGGAGTTTAGGCAACTTCCAGGAGGTCTAATTTTTTGGTGGAATCTCTAGCTACTATTGTAATTATATTCATAGTTTCTAAGTAAATATATTCACAGTTTCCAACTGTGAAGTGATAGGAGTCATTAATAAGAAGTATGAGTTGGTCAGATTCTTTGTTTAGTCATTCCATTAGTCTAATTCTCAGTACTAGATTCTTGGTACTAGAAATTGGTGAGTCAGGGTTTTGACCTTCCTCTGAAGGACTAGACTGACCTACCAATACATACACTTTAACCATCCCCAAACTGCCCCCCCCCCCCCCCCCCCCCCCCCCCCCCCCAAGTGTATTCACATTTCCTACAGTGCTAATTCTCAGTAAGAATGTGGTGAGTTAAATCTTCCTCTGGATGACTGACCTTTTCTGGGGATACTTTCCTATTGGAATAAATGGTGCACAGAAAAATTAGGCACAACATGTTGAGTCTCATCAAAATATTCTTTTTTGCACCTTTACGCTATCATTGGCATGCAGAGATTAAGCTCTTCAAGCTTTATAGCCTTGGCTTCAAACATAGCTGACGTACATGACCTAACTGTTTCAATTCACAGAATTAAATCAATTTTTTCTCAAAGTTTACATGTGCCATGTTTACCAAATTTTTGTGCACGGTCACTGTGTGTAAGAGTGAGAGGGACACTTTTTCAGATCAAATAAATATATCTTTTCTCTTACTTCACTATTCACTATAAAGAATTGAAACGTGGGTGGCTGTGTGTCTAGATGACAATTAGCATAGCAATTATACTACTGCCATAGCTACCTCCGTACATTGTGTAAGTTTGAGTACAGAGTGCATTCTTGTTGCTGCAGCAGCTCAAGGGAAATCACCTGGGGAATTCCTTTTCATTTTTGTGGCTGCACATGATACCTTATAAGTGGGCAATGACAATGAAAAACATTTGGCACTTTATTTGAAGTAGTATCAAACTAGAGCACTTGTAATGCCTAAAATAGTTCTTGGTGTGGGGCAGAATTGCTGAGATGTGTGCATTGCCTATTATGAATGACACAGTTTAGTGAAGTATGTGGCATGATTGGGCTGAAATACTAAGATGAATCAGTGGTTGGTGACAACCCAAAACAGCTTAGTGGACATGGCATGCGTAATGGGGCTATTATATTACTTAGATTATGTGTTCATTGCCTATAATGGGTAACACCCTTAAAATAGTTTTAGTGATGTGGCATGATGGTGCTAAATTACTGAGCTACTTAATTGCTGCTTGTATTGGTTGTGCATTATAGCTTAGTTCTTTAGAACGGTGGGCTACAGTGAAAGGATTTGCCAGGTTTGAATCATTGGAAGTTGGTGTTGTTTCATCTATTCATATTTTTCTTTTTCTAGTATTTTTCCCGTTTCTATTCTAACCTTATTTTTTTCTTATTCCCCATTTTTCTTTCATCATGCTTCTTTCTATCTGACTTTAATCCAGATTTTACTAGCCACCATTATAATATGTTGTGTTATCTACACCATTATAGCTGATTCATCTTCAGGCAATTTGCTGCTTTGAGGAGTGAGGTTTGACAATTAAACAATCAGAGTAAATGTTACATTACTGAGGAAGAAACACGTGAGTAAGAGATAAAATTATTGTACGATTGTTATCATGTACTTGGTCTCAGTAGGTCGGTATATTTACTCACTAACTCATTTTCAGTAGGAAAGTTTAATTTGTGAATGAGCAGCATAAATTAGGATGGCATGTTTGATTTCTTTTACTTGTAGTATACTGTTTTGTTGTTTTTTTTTTTTTTGTTCTCCCCCTTTGTTGCTAGACTACTTAGTGGCTGTAGAGGTTCATGTGAATGCATGTTTAGTGGGTGAAGTTAGTGAAGTAATGCTGCCCAACACCTCTTCTTTTCCTACACCTCTTCCCCCCCTCCCCCCTCCTCCCCTCCTTCCCCCCTTCCCCCCCTCCTTCCCCCCTTCCCCAGCTGCAATTTCTTACATGACTTATACTCATAGCTGGAGAGGCGGTTCTCTGAACTAAAGTTTATCTCATGTTCACTCATGCTGGCTTTGTGTCAAAAGCCTGTTTGCACAATTAGCGTGTGAGGAGTGTGTAGATACTACAGTATCTATCTCCAAGTTGAGCTGGCATGACAGCAAGCACAGTAATGAGGAATGCACTTAGTAAAAACCGGAAGCAATATAGTCTGTGCAGAATGTAATGGCAATGACAAATCAATGTTCATGTGAAAAGGGTGTATGTGGGTGTGCGTTAGTGGAGTAACTTTTGCTATAGTTATCTTCCAGTTCTAAAAGTTATTTTGGCATTATTCTGTCAGCAGAAGTGCACTTAGAAAAACAGGAGAAGAATCTGAGGAGTGAAATTACCCACAAAAGACTTACAGGTGGCCCAATATTCTTGAACTTTTTTTGAGAATATTATGAAGCATCCACTGTGTTTTCTTAAAAAATTTTTTTTACAGTGTACACAAGAATGAAGAATGGTACTATTGTCTAGTAGTTGAAATTTGTTCACTTATGTGCAAACTCATTGAATAATAATAATAAAAACAACATTATACTCGACAATTGATTAAAACTAACCAGGGGCGTCGGAACAGGTATGGCCATTTTAACAAAAAGGGAGCATGTGTATAATTTCTCTAGTCTTTACCTGATCTCTCGTGGCCTGGCGGTCAAAATCGAGCAATCAAAATGACTTCTGCCGGGATTATATCGAGCCTTTGAAAGATTTTTAGGAAACTCCACACCAGCCTGGTCCTTCGTTAACTGTTGCAAAGCAATCTTTTGGAAAAGCAAACGTATAGTGTAGTTTAGAGGTCTTTCCAGCATTGTTGGTCTGCACAATGGCCATTTTTGCACTACTAGGAGTCTTCCCATTTAGTTATTTGCCACACATACTTGAAATGTTTGAAGAAATGAAGCTATAACTGCCACAAAAGGCAGGTATTTGTGAGTTCCAATTATGGTGGATTCAGTTTAAAAATTTTTTTTGTCACTGTGTTGTCTGCTTTCTATGTCCAAGTAGCTATATTAGCTATACATTTGATTATATACACTCTACATAATAGCTATAACTATAATTTACCATTATTTATTTTATAAAAATTCATTTGCTTTGTAACATAAACTATGGATTGTACAGAGTTGTTGGATGTGATTAAACTCTTTGGTTCATTGCAGACCGTAAAACCACTGTATTGTCTTTTCTATTACTAAAACTCATTACTTGAATAAATGAGTGGGTGTGGTTAGGTGGGTGTGGTTATAATAATGGCCGTGGTTATAATGGCCGCACCAATACGATCCGGCTTCCTACTCCCCTGTGAACTTGTTTTTTTTTCCCTCTCCCATATACTTTTGCATTGAGCTTTGGAAAAGCACTTAATCCTTCTGGTTTTGAAGCAAGTATTCTTCACCACTTTGGTGGGAGCTTTCCATATGGTGCAACCCCTGATACGTAACTGCTTCCGTTCAAAAGTTACTCAGTTTTCTTGTGTGGCCAACTCAACTTGACATACTATAGCTGATATAGCCAATATTACTCATGTTACAATCTTAATTAGATCAAGAATGCATTTTGTTCGTTGAATGATTGGAGGTGGGCTCCAAATGAATAGTAAATTATATGACAAGTGCTTTAGAACATTGTTCAGGTCTTCATCAGACCAGAACAATGCAGCAGAACAGGATGTTCTAGAACAATAGCTTACCTTACCACATGACCTCATAATGATATTCATAATAGTCAAACCCAAAGCTATGTCACTTCACCTGCTACTATTTAAGTGTTCGTAATCGTTATAGATTAAGGGTGCCATACCACCACCAGTACCTGTGGTAATTAAGTGATTCAGTAGAATACAGTAGAACTTCTATTAATGACCTCTCCGAGAAGCGACCTCTCTGGAGAGACCAAATCATGCGCCCCCTCCTCCTCCCCCCCCCCCCCCGACTGCAACTACAACAAATATAGTGCATTTAGAACCTCCAAGAAGCAACCACTTCTTATTTCCGACCAGTGACCAATTTCTCGGTCCCATCTAGCTCAAAATAAAAACATTCGCCCCTCCACGAGCGACCAAAGACTATATCTATTGAAACTTTGGAGATATTCATGCGGTCACGCGTAAGCTAATAAAAAAAAAGCATACTACACTACTTCTACTGTATCTAGTTTTGTCTGGTTTCGCTAAATGCTCGCTGAAAGTTTGATGCTTCTATTTAATCTTCATTTGAACAATAGTGCAAGAAATTAATCCACAGGACAGCAAGTGCTACAAGGAAAATTCACCTGGCTTGTTACCATAATAAAGACTGGTGTGGTTCATTGCAACGCCTCAAACAATCCCTTATTCTGGAAAGTTTTGTTTTGTTTTGTTTTTATACAGAAAACTGCATCTCCAGTGACAGCACATCCTAGCTATCAAAATAGATATATAAATATGGTGGAGAAATAGCTTAAGTTAGCTACCAGTAGCCACAACAAGGCCGTAGGAAGTGGTATGGCTGGTTGGGTTTTGGCCCGACCACTTTTTCTGCGAGACCACACCCCGACCTCACCCGCTTACTGCTTACACTACTCAGAGGTCCATTACCGCGTACTGTTCGACACCAGCCACGCAACTTAGATTTTCCTGAACCAAAGTTTTGGGAAGGATAAGCCCGTATTAAGGAGGGAGTTCCCTCTGGTTTTCTAAATGGCCTTTCCTCATTCAAAGGTGTAGTGCTCTGCCAGACCTCTGCCTCCTTGGATACAATAGAAGAAAATAGCTAATAGCATCTCGTGCGGGCTCTCAAGAAAGGCCAAACTATCTTATGTTCACAAGGACCATTCGTATAAATTTTAAACTTTAGTGTTTTTGTATTTTATTGTATTTCTAAAATTACGATTTTGAACTTTATTGAGACCACACCCATTTCCTGGCCAGACCACTTGAAATTTGCTTCCGCCTTATTGAGACTTCAAAAAAAATTTTTTTTTTGTAAACTGGATACCTTTAAGATGCTGTCATCAGGACTACCATTCAGATAACCACAATGAGACATGCATCAATTAATGAATGTATTTTAATTCAATACTCTCTAACTCTTTATCACAAAAAATAATGACATTTTCAAAAGAACCTCTGAGAAAGGACCAACCTCTGAGAGGAGACCAAAAGTCCCGTCCCCAATGTGGTCACTATTCGGAGGCTTTACTCTACCACAAAACTCGCCCGTAACTCAATCCAATTTACTCTCTGTGCAGAACTGACTATTGTACGGCGACTTACGCACAATTTGAACACATACCAATTAACTGTAGCAGACAATTTACTACAAAGAGCTTTCACCTCAAAGGACTACCAGTACTGTAGGGCAGAAGCAGCAGTGTAGATAATTAATAATTTTTTGTTCACTTTCTAAAAGATATTCCTAAACAATAACATAAAATCATAACTCCGTAGCAGGGCCATAATCAAATAGCTACGATATGGAATGAACAAAACCAAAGGTTCTGAAGTGTGCAATACTATCAAGGGGATCCAAGGAGCAGTGCCTCCTCATTGACCTCTCCACTGGAGAGCCATGTCCTCTCTTCTAAATAACCAGGATGTAGTATTCTTCCCTTCAGGAGGCATGACTTCTTAGGAGAGCTGAAGGTCTACTATTCTCTACTCTGGAGAACAAGGAGCCATGGTCTTCTGCTTTGTACTTTTGTTGTGAACCTGCCGGTTGTACTCTAGAGCCAAGGAGTTGCGTCTTCTCATAATGGGAGCTCATCTGTTTCTATGAAGAGCATGTGAGCACCTTTCTCTCCTGTGAGGTAGATTAGACTAATTCTTATGATCTAAAAATTTATACAGGTTTTATTTTAAATAAATCAATTGATAACAAATAGCTGAGTTGATAAATATAAATTATTGTAGAAATAAAATAATAAATTAGTGAATAAATATTTAAGTCAATAAATGTAATAATTCACATTTTCCTTTAATGCCATGCCATGGTGTGCAAATATCATATTCATCCTTCACAACAGTAATAGGGATGGAAAAAAAATTAGCACCAAAAATCCTGAGAAGTTAAGTTAACACACTGAAACTGCTTCTAACTTCTACCCGCTTCACCAACCTTCTGTCAAGCTCTCCAAAGACACCAAAGCAGATTCTCCCTTCAAGTCGCAGATGTGAGCCGTGATATATCTATTCTAAACAAATGACTCCAGGCGCCATTAATACGCTCCCGCTTCTTGATCGTCTAGGACAGTCCAGTACATTCCAGAAGTCTTCTACTCTTCCCCGCCGGGCTCACTCGCACTGTAACTTTTCTTCAGTGGTTGCTTACCAGTTTTAATGAAAGCCGCCACTGCCCAGAATTTTGCCCACAATAAATTGCGCGCTCAGAGTTGGGGGGCGGGGTTGAAGAATCAAATGAATACGAATCAATAGTTAGCTTCGTATCTAAAAATTGAAATTCAGAAGTACTGGATGGCCAGAATGAATTATATTTTGTGGCGTTGTAATGTTGTTGGGAAGCCCGTAGGTTATCGCTGGAAAAAAATCGACACCGTAACTGCAACGGTCGCCCCTGAATTTCGCTGAATAGCCGTAAGGTTGGTACCGTTGTTTCTCCGTTCCTGGTCGGGTTTTTTTTCCCTTGAAACTTGGTTTATAAGAGCTGTCTGTTGGTGTTTGTTTCAACTGCCACAACAGAGTAAGCGTACATTGAACAGAAAACGAGAAACAAATACATAGCATAACTCCTCGATCTGCGGTTTAGCGCTGCGTTTTCAAGTGGTACTGCACCCTTAAGACTGTTGTTATTTAACTGCTGGTCAAGGTTACTTTATGTAAAGCAGTCTTCTTGCTCGTGGGACACTACCCCTCCATGAATAAACATTGATAGTGGAATTGTTAGCGTACATAGCAAAGTCTTGTGAAATTATTAATAAGTTATTCCTTCTCATTCAACAAATACAATGGCTTAAATCAAGAATTTTATAAGGCTATAGCAAGCTACGTATATATTCAACTCTACCTGTATCTTGTTACTTAACAAGGATTTAATTAGCCATTCGATATTCCGTATGCCTGTTTTATTAACAGCAGATTTAAACATGGCAAGAATCATTCTATGTGGTATTAAACTGTAGCAATCTGCCATTTATGAGCCTTATACTTGCCTGATTTTGACGTCAAACTTCAAGGTCACTTATAAATCTGTTCAGATCACGTGGTAAAAATTGTCCACTATAGGCATAGTTATATCGATTTTCATGCTTAATCCAAGTTATATATTTTCACCTCAGAATGAGGTAATTAGGAAAATTACAGTTTTGTAAAAGTCATTATTTTTACCTGTGAGGCATCGAAAGTTTAAGCTGAATTAACTCTTTTGTAGTGGCTATAACATTAGAAGTTCTGACCCTTTAATGCCCCCCTTAATATGTGGCAAAGTAATAGCTATCCTTTTCACTGCTAATTTGTAGCAGATTTAGACTATTATTATGGCAATGTAAGGCTTAAAAAATCATTTGATACATCAAAAATTTTGAATGCAGGTCATAGTAATAGTGTGACAATAGGAATTATTGTACTGACATCAATTCAATTGTATACCTACATTTGTCATTACTCTGTTCACACCTCTCTTTGAGCTTTACACAGTTCAGCAAAATTGTTCTAATTAGTTTAATGAAATATTTTTTTACCCAGTGTCACTGATTTAACAATTACAACATCAAAAATTTGAAAGTGTTAGAACAATGAGTCGAAGAGGTCGACCGAATCGAAGAGGAAGAGGTCGTCCAAAACCAGCACAGCGTCATTTTCGTGCACTTCTTTCTCCTTCTGAGCTTCTCCAACTTTTGAATGAAGATGTTTCTGAGGTGGTTAATGATCTGTCCAGAGAAATTAAATGGTTTCAAGAGTCACTAAAGTCTCCTGAACTCTGCAGAAAGAATGTTGATTTAATCTTGAAGTTATTGCATAAAATATCGGAAGGTTTGGAATTAGGTGGAGATATTTCAGCAAATGCTGTCAGCATATTGGGAGAGGCGTTTAGTGATCGATGTTCAAACTTTAAAGTAAAGCTCAAAGAATATATATCAAGCGGGATGGTAGACCCTTCTTGCAAGCCCATACTAACTCTTGCTTGTGATCTTTTTACCGTTTTAATGACTAAACTTCCAGCAACTTATTGGAATCTTCTTCCCATTAGTGAATTAAGTGAAACTGTTGATGCTTTAAAAGAAGATGATGAAAATCTGGATGAAGAGAATAGTCTTGAAAGGAAGCGGAATGCATTGGTGATGCTTTATCAGAGTTTCCGAAATCAAAAAAAGGTAGAGCAAATTCGTCCTGTTGTGGCTGGGCAAAAAGAGTGGGACAACTCTGAATATAGGGAGGTCCAGATTTTGCCTCAATGGGATGAAATTAAAACTCCTAAACCTCCTTACAGGCTGAGACCAAACATAGTAGGCAAAGAAGAATATAAAGATTGGATGCATTATTTTGATGTTCAGTTTCGCCTCCTCCGGGAAGATTTCATATCACCTCTTAGAAAAGGAATCCGAGAATATCACGAAGGAAAAATGGGGAGGAGTCTTAGTAATTTGAGGGTTTATAATGAAGTTTGGATATTGAGGCCTGTGTTTACTCAAGCTGGCCTCTGCCATGAAATTCAATTCAACACAGCACAGTTTTTTCGATGCAACTGGGAGCACACTAAAAGGTTAATATTTGGATCTCTTCTTTGTCTTTCTCCTGATAATTTTTTCCACAAGGTTCTCTTTGCTACAGTTACTGACAGAGATCCTCGTAAGTTAGCCAGAGGTAGAGTGCAGGTCATGTTTCAAGATGGAGCTGAAGTTATTTTACATCAAAACAAGAAAACTAAATTTGTGATGGTCGAGTCAGTGGCATTCTTTGAAGCCAGCCGTCACATTTTGCGCAGCTTGCAAAAGGCTGAAGAAAGCACTATGCCATTTACTAAGTACTTAATTAAGAATGATAATGAAGTGATAAATCCACCTAAGTACTTAGCGAGAAGAACCCGCTTAACTCCTTATGACTTGTCTCTAATAGTGAAGAAAGAATTGACTGACAAAATGCCTACGTTGAACAAATATTCTGCTATGAACATTCAGAATGAGAGTTCTTGGCCAGCATTAGAGGACACTCAGCTGGACGAATCTCAGTTATTGGCTATGAAAATGGCTTTAAAACAGGAGATATCAGTCATCCAAGGTCCACCAGGTACTGGGAAAACATACATAGGTCTGAAGATTGTCAAAGCATTGCTTAACAATTTTGAGATTTGGGGTTCTAGAGGACTTCAAGAAATATATGAAGATAATGCTTCATTGAGGAGTCCAATACTTGTCATGTGTTTTACAAATCATGCTTTGGATCAGTTCTTGGAAGGTATCATGGACTTAGCTGAAGACAAGAAATTAAATCTCATTCGAGTTGGAGGCCGATCAAAGAATGAAAGTTTACAGAATTGCAATTTGAATTCTGTTAAAAGAAAGCTTCGCAATGTCCCAAAGAGTGAATATCAGCAAATGAAAGCATTGCGATCTAAAGCGGAGCAAATTGGAGCCCAATGTAGTTTCAAGTTACATAATTATAAAGATTATGCACATGAATTTGTTTCTTTTACTAATCTCAAACATATTATCAGTGAGCACCATATTCAAAGTCTTTTTGAGCAGGCAGAGTCAAAAGAAGAGCGGGAATATATTATTGAGCTTTGGCTTGGAATTCATGAAAAATTAGTTCATGAAATGCTAGTTCCAATAGAAGAGCAAGATGAACAAGAAGAATCGTATAGTGAAGAGAGTGAAAGTGGATCTGAAATAGAGACCTCAAGCTCTGATCTAGAACTTGAAGACTCACCGAAGCATGATGACAAAGAAGAAGTAATGCAAGTGGAAACTATTGCTGTAGTGGGTGAAGGAACGCAAGAGGAAGATGCTAGAATTATTGGTGACACAGTTGAACTTTTCAAAGAGCTCAATTTGGATAACATTTCAATTAGAAGAAAACCTAAAAAGCCCAAAAGAACACACAATATTAGGCGTATTGTGAAAGTGCAGGAATGTGAGAATGCTCATTTTTATTTACAATCAAGAATGAGAAATGTCACAACTAGCTTGGATGAAAATGAAGCAGAAGCTATTGATGATCTTTACCAGTTGACACTTAATCAACGCTGGGAGATGTACAAATACTGGCACTTTAAGTACAGATCTGAGTTGATGAAAGACCTGGAGAGGGAATGCATGCACTATAATGATGCATGTGCTGAAGTACAGGACATAAAGAAGAGAAATGAGAGGTATGCTCTTGAGACAGCACATGTGATTGGCATGACAACAACTGGAGCTGCTAAATACCAGCACATTCTTCACATGTTAAAGCCAAGGATCGTCATTGTTGAAGAAGCTGCAGAAGTGCTGGAATCTCACATTGTATCAGCCTTAAATGCAGGAACACAGCAGCTCATTCTCATTGGTGATCACAAACAGCTACGACCCAAGCCTAATGAGTATGACTTAGCAGTCAAATATAATCTTGACATTTCCCTATTTGAGCGTTTAGTGAAAAAAGGATTCCCACATGCAACTCTGGAAAACCAGCACAGGATGCGGCCAGAAATTGCTGAGCTTGTAAGACCGCACATATATGAAACTCTATACAATCACAAAGTAGTTGAAAGTTATCCTCACATTAAAGGTGTTGGCAGTGATTTGTTTCTAATCAGTCACACAGAACCAGAGCAAGGCAGTAACGATCAAAGTCATTCCAATCTGCACGAAGCTCGCTATTTAATAGCACTGTGTAGATATCTTCTGCAACATGATTACAAGCCTTCACAAATTACCATTTTGGTCACTTATACTGGTCAGCTTCTCCTTATGAAGAATGAAATGCCAACGTCAGAGTTTGAGGGAGTTCGTCTGACTACAGTGGATAACTATCAAGGTGAAGAAAATGACATTATCCTTTTATCACTAGTTCGAAGTAATGCAGCTGGAGTCATTGGCTTTCTCAAAGAAGAAAACAGAGTCTGTGTATCTTTGTCACGTGCTAAGCATGGATTCTATTGTATTGGAAATTTCAAATTACTAATGGAAAAGTCAGATGTATGGAAAAAAATCGTTGAAGATATGGACTCAAAGAAACGAGTTGGGAGTGGTCTACCAATTCATTGCACTAATCATCCGGAAAACAAGTACATTGCCAAAACTCCTAGTAATTTTGCTGAGAATTCACCTAGAGGAGGCTGTAAGCTGGACTGTGGTAAGAGGCTCAACTGCGGACACTCCTGTCAAAACAAGTGCCACACTTCTGACCCCGATCACTTGAAGTACATCTGCTACAAACCTTGCAGCCGTGTCTGCTCCTTAGGCCATAAATGCCAAAAACGTTGCCATGAAGACTGCCAGTGTTTTGAATGGGTTTTCAAGAAGTATTCTGACTGTGATCATGAACTAGAAATCATGTGCTATCAAGATATAAGTGAGTATGAATGCAATGAGATGGTAGAGAAAACCATGCCTGGTTGTTACCATAAACAAGAAATGCTATGCTGTAAAGATCCTTATGATGTGTTGTGCAAGACAATAGTAGAAAAAACACTCAAATGCAATCACAAGTACGAGATGCCTTGTCACCAGGATTCTACCAAATACCTATGCCAAACTATTGTGTCAAAAGTTCTTCCCTTATGTGGGCACACAAATACCATGCCTTGCTATAAATCAGAGAAGAATATGATGTTTGTAGCATGCTCTAGTCAATGTGACCATTGTTGTCCTAAAGGGCATCAGTGTCGAGCAAAATGTCACAAAACGACTTCATGCCTTCCGTGTAATTATGAAGTGGAAGCCACTCTACCCAAATGTAAGCACAAGCAGACCATCTTATGTCATGAAGATCCCTTAGAAGTCGAATGCATGAGTAAGTGTGAAAAGAAATGTGAGCATGGTCACCCTTGTCCACTGTACTGTCATGAGACATGTCAGGAGTGTGAGGTCAGAGTTCAGGTGAAGTCCGAATGTGGGCATGTCACTGCAGTAAAGTGCTTTATGGTAGATCAATTTCAGTGTGCCGTTAAAGTCGAGAAGACACTGAAATGCGGGCATACAGCACTTGCACAATGCTCTAAGTCATTTCAAAGTATATATTGTGATCAGATGGTTGAAACAGTATTGAAAAGATGTGGACACAAGCAGTCAGTTCTGTGTTCAGCAGATCCAGATACAGTCATATGTAAAGCAATGGTCGAGGTGTCATTAGAGTGTACTCACACAGCTGTTGTGCAGTGTTCAACGAGTGCATCCTCAGTCAAATGTATGAAAATGTGTACTAAGACCCTCAAGTGTAAGCATGACAAAATTCTTTGCTGCCATGCAGACCCTGATAATGAACGCTGCTTAGTTCTAGTTCAAAAGACTATGACTTGTGGGCATTCTGTGAAAGTGAGTTGCTACAAAGAAGTGTCCAGTGCGGATTGCACTGTAATGTGTCTGAAGGAACTCCGATGTAATCATACTATCAAAGCACCATGCAATAAAGACATCAATACGATACCTTGTGAAGTTTTGGTCACAAAAAAAATGAAATTTTGCAGCCACACTATTCAGGCACTTTGCTTTCAAGCTGATTTATTGAGTGACATGGCTTGTATGAAAACCTGCAACAGGATCCTGGATTGTCGGCACAAATGCACAAGAGGATGCAATGAGGAGTGTGTCTGCTCTCACAAGTGTGAAAAGAAGCTACCATGTGGTCACAACTGCAGAAACCTCTGCAGTGAGAGATGCACTACTAAATGCAGGTTCATGGTTGTTAAAGACTACCCTTGTGGTCACAAGCATCGACTTCCTTGTTACATGCCTATAAAGGATGCTCCCTGTGATATGATCTGCAGAGCTATGTTAGCTTGTGGGCATCTCTGCCAAGGCCAGTGTTCTGACTGCAACTCGTCACGAATTCATCAACCGTGCACATCCACTGTGGGCGTGAGGCACTATTGTGGGGTGCAGACGAGACTTCCATGCTGTGGTATAAAGGATCATCATCCTAGCTCAAAGGAACAAGTCATACAGTGCTCACACACTTCAATTCCATGGAAGTGTTCTGATCCACTCCCACAGTGCCAGGAGCCATGCCAGTGGGCCTGTGAATGCAAACAGCCAAAGAAATGTGGGAAGGTTTGTCATGAAATATGCAGTAGGGAGCCTTGCAATGAGATCTGCTTGAAGCGCTTGAGTTGTGGGCATTTGTGTGTTGGACTCTGTGGTGAACCCTGTGTCACTCTCTGTCCATATTGCAATCCAGAGGATTTTTCAAAACAGCATAAACTATCTAAACCATTCATGTTTGGAGATCGATATGTACAACTTCCCTGTGGTCATATATTCACTGTTTCGTATATGGATGAATTTATCCGTAAGCCTAAATCAGAAGTTAAACCACTTCAGTGTCCAGTATGTTATTCTCCTCTTTCTACCAGCTATCGCTATGGCAACCTTACCAAGGAATCTTTGCGTCATGTCGAAGGCATAAGGACTGATATTTTGGAAAATTC